>MKWU01000037.1_pt1 | contig 236204 bp, 195 predicted proteins | sample 809101 | NCBI WGS metagenome assembly MKWU01 (sample SAMN05860141, study PRJNA318959) | sponge metagenome | host: Aplysina aerophoba | place: Slovenia: Piran, Adriatic Sea, Gulf of Piran | collected 2013-05-07 | reverse complement strand
CGAACTCGACGATCTGGAGGGGGCCCGGCGCCAGCTCGAGCAGGCCCTGTCCCTGCCGGTGGTGACCTACCTCGATCGCCAGAACCGTGCTGAGGCGCAGCGTCTCCTGGACGGGCTCGGCCCCTGAGCAGGTTCAAACCTTGTTTCTGTGGAGTGGTGAGTAGAAGTGGGCTAGGCCATGAAGGCCTGTTCCACCGACCTCGGACACCGCAATCGTTGCCGCCACCGAGCGGAGGCCGGGTGTGAGCTTGGCGGGATGTTCGGTCCTTCTTTCGTGAGGTCGACTGTTGGAGACCGTACGGGGATTGGGGAGACGATCCGGTCGAACTTACGGCTGCCACCTCGTGAGCGGTCGGTCCGGAGCGGACGTGCCGACGGGGGAGTGGCGAGTTCGGATTCTGCCGGGTCAGACCATAGCCGGATTGCCGATCATAGGGTCAGAAGAGTAGGTTTGTCGCTCCCGGCCTGCTCACCGATCCCTCTCAGCGGCCGGATGAAGGTGCGGGCCCCTCGTAACGCTGTCCCCTCGCTGACGCTTCGGATCCGGGATGTTACGAGGGACCTGTTACACTACCGCCCATGAGCATAAAACCGGACTGGTGGATTCGCGAGCAGGCTCTGCGTGGCATGATCGAGCCTTTTGAGGAGAATCTGGTCCGGGAGGGGGTAATCAGCTACGGTCTATCGAGTTTCGGCTACGACCTGCGGGCTGCCCCCGAGTGGGCTATCTTCGTCAACGCCTTCCACACTGTGGTCGATCCCAAGCACTTCGACACCAGCAGCCTGGTGGAGACAGAGGCCGATAACTGTATCATCCCACCGAACTCGTTCGTGCTGACTCGCTCCGTCGAGTACCTTCGAATCCCCGAAGATGTCATGGTGGTGGCACTTGGGAAGAGTTCGTACGCCCGCTGTTTCCGTGGGGATACCCGGGTGGCCCTGGTCGGTGGCACCGCCCTGACCCTCGAAGAGATGGCTGAGCGGGCCGATAGGGGGGAGTTCTTCCTCGGGTACAGTATCGGTCGTCACGGGAAGCTGATTGTTACCTCGCTCGATGCTCCTCGCTATGTTGGTCGTGACAGCCTCCTTGAAATCAGACTCGACAGCGGCGAACCCATCCACGCCACGCCGGACCATCGGTTCCTGACCCGGGACGGCCGGATGGTAGTGGCTGCGGATCTGCGCCCCGGGGTCTCGCTGATGCCGCTCTACCGCACTGTCGCGCCGGGGTACGAGGCGGCGTACCAGCCGCTGACGGGCTATCTCTCTCCCACACACCGCCTGTTCGATGAGTGGAGCGTTCGCAGCACGATCTACCGGGACGAACCGGGCACACATCGGTATCAAACCGACCAGGATGGTCGTAACGACGACCTCTGGAACCCGATGCAGATGGGGGCCGATGAGCATATTCAGATCCGCTGTGCGGATAGCTGTGGCGAGACACTCGGTCCAGACGGTTGTGGAGCGGTCATCCGTAAAGCCTTCGCGGCAGCTCTTGCCCGAGAGGCTCATTTCCGCGGGCCCCAGCGGCAACGTGATATCGCCCACCGCTTGCGATTGCGAGGGGAGATTGCGGCTGAGCCGGTGGGCTACCAGACAGGTTCTACCTGGGGGGCGGCTCAGCTCTTGGATTATGATCGTTCATCCCACTTCCCCCCCGAAGTGCCAAGGAAACCTGCTGGCCTTGGCAGGTGGCAGCCCAACCATAAGGTCATCTCGGTCCGGTCCCTTAGGGGTGAGGAGGATGTCTTTTGCCTTACCGTCTCCGAAACGGGCAATTTTGCACTTGAGGCAGGGGTTTTCGTTCATAATTGCGGCATCGTAGCGAATGTAACGCCCTTGGAGCCCGGTTGGGAGGGGCACGTCACCCTCGAGCTGTCGAACACTACGCCACTGCCTGCCAAGGTGTACGCCAACGAGGGCATCGTGCAGTTGCTGTTCTTCCAGGGGGAGCGGCCCGAGGTGACCTACGCCGATCGGAAGGGCAAGTATCAGGGGCAGACCGGGGTAACGCTGCCGAAGCTGTAGCGGTCGGCGTATTTGGGTCGCCCCTCTCCGCCGGTTCCTTCCCCAGGTGCCACCTCCTTTCTGAGCGGTCGCGGTAGGTTGATGTGCGAGGCGGGCCTCACCGGGACAGGCGGTCTGGCCCCTGACGGGACGGCTCAGACTAGGCGGGCTCGCAGGTACGACGAGGCGAAATCGATGGTGTTGACGACGATCACAATGGCGATGATGGCGACCACCATGTCGTTGTACGAACCGGTTCCCATGTTCTCCTGAATGAAGAAGCCGATCCCGCCCGCTCCGACTAGGCCCAGCACGATGGAGACCCGGAAGTTGATCTCGAATCTGTACAGGGTCCAGGCCACGAACAGGGGGGCCACCTGCGGCAGAATGGCCCAGCGGACTACGTTTGTGCCGGACGCCCCGACCGACTCGAGTGCCTCAATGGGACCCCTGTCGACGTTCTCGATCGATTCGCTGTAGAGCTTTCCCAGGTCCGCGATGGAGTGGATGGCCATGGCCAGCACGCCCGCGAACGGACCGAGCCCCACCGCCGCAACGAAGACTAGAGCGAGGATCAGCGTGTCGATGCCGCGGTCGATATTGAAGAAACCACGGGTGAGTCCGAACACTGCGCGCATGAAGGAGTTGTTCTGCGTTAGGTTGCGGGCGGCCAGGAACGACAGCGGGATCGCAAAGATCGCGGCCAGGAAGGTGCCGATCAGCGCGATCTCGATCGTGATGAGCATCTCGCTGGCAACCTCCTTGAGGGCGTTGCCGTTGGGAGGCCAAGAGCGGTCGAGGAAGTCGAGCAGGAACGGCCAGCCCTCGGCCAGCCGCTGGAAGCTGAAGTCGGTGGCTGCGAAGGCCGGGGTCAGGATCGACACGGTAGCCGCTATGACCCCCCCACTAACGAGATCGGAAGCCGACCTCAGTTGAGGCCGCCAGGCCAACATCAGTCCGCCGCCGAGCATCAATCCGGCAAAGAAGAATACCAGGGGGGTGCCGTACCCGCCGTCGGCGGGTTGGACGATTCGGAAGCCTCTGCTGATCACCTTGCCGTGCTCATCGATTGTGTCGGCGGCTGCGGTGCGCGGTAGCCTCTGCTTATCGAGGTCGTCGAGCGACTCGAGCGGCTCGAGGAGTGACAGGCCGGCCGATCGTCGGCGCCGGTTGAGGTCCTCAAGACTGTCGTTGTAGGTGTCCATGATGGACCGAGCGGTGCTCTCCGAGGTCGGCGTGAACAGGCGGTAGTAGCCCTCGGCGTTGGGAAGGTAGCGGTGACCTAGGCTGGAGTTGAGGAGCAGGAAGCTCCCCACTGCGACGGCTACCCCGGCGGCGAGCAGGGGCCAGCGCAGACGCGACCGTCCCCATCCGGAGGCGGTCAGCAGACCCCCGAGAGCCAGGCCCGTCAGGGCCTCCATGAGACCGTTGAGCGAGAGCTGGCCGACGATCGCGGCCGGCTGCGATCGCCACAGGAGGGCGATCACAACCGTTGCTAGGCTGGCAGCGATCAGGGTCAGTCCCCCTGCCCTGCCCCCTGCGAAGGTGGCAAGGAGGCCGGCGATGGAGGCTACCAGGATGAGAAGCAGGGGCGGGTAGAGCGGCACGAATCCCATCAGGGTGGGGTGGGTTGTGTGCCGGCTAAGCGCGCCCGTGACCTCACTGAACGACATGGCGAAGAAGGCGATGAGGAGGCCGACACAGCCGACCACAGCCAGGCGCCGCACCGAGGTGTTGGCCAGTCCTGTGAACACGACGATCAGGATTCCGGCGACGGTAGCGATTAGCAGGCTCACAGGGCCTCTAAGCTTCCGGCGTAGATGCGTTTTTCGAGGTCTTGGTCCAACATCTCAACGGGCCCGTCGAACACCAGTCGGCCCAGATTGAACGCCAGCACGCGCCTGGCATAGCGCTTGGCCAACTCGATCACGTGGATATTCACCAGCACCGTTACTCCCTGCTGCTCGTTGTAGTCTTTCAGGATTCCGAGGATGACGTCGGCGAGGCGGGGGTCGAGACTGGCCATCGGCTCGTCGGCCAGGATCAATTGGGGTTCCTGTGTCATGGCCCGGGCGATGGCGACGCGCTGCTGCTGGCCGCCGGAGAGGGAATCTACCCGGGAGCGCTCCTTCTCGGTGAGGCCCACCTTGCGGATGTTCTGGCGGGCCAGTTCGTAGTCGCGTTCGGTGAACAGTCCCAGCAGGCCGCGCCAGGTCCCGTGGTAGCCGAGCCGCCCCGAGAGCACGTTCTCGACCACGCTCAGGCGGGTGACTAGGTTGAACTGTTGGAAGATGAAGCCGACCGTTCGGCGGTAGCGCTGCAGCGCTCGACCTCGCAGGCTTGCTACGTCGGTTCCGCGCACCTCAATGTTGCCCTTTGTGGGATCCACCAGCCGATTGAGGCAGCGAAGGAAGGTGCTCTTGCCAGCGCCTGAGAGCCCGATAACCGCGACGAAGTCCCCATCCGGTATGGTGACGGAGATCCCTCTGAGGGCTTCGGTCCCGTCGGCAAAGGTCTTGCCGAGATTCTTGACTACGATCATGCGACCCCTAAGAAAAAACCCCCAGGGAGAGCCTGGGGGGTTCGGGTGGTTCTCGCCCCTATTCCTGGTCCAGCCCCAGCACCTCGCGGGCTTCGCGGACTACGTCGTAGTCGGCGCTGTCGGCCGGGACCATATAGTCGATTCGGTAGAGATCCATGAGCAGGCTACTGTCGGGGTTCCGGATGGTGGCGATGGCCGCAGCGATCTGCAGGGTCAGTGCCGGGTACTCGTTGGCGAACTCCCGCGATACGCTGAAGGTGTCGCCCGGGATGGGCCGCGAGTAGAAGATCGAGTGCAGTTCCGCAGCCCGATCTTCCTCGAGGAACTGGGTCCAGGCACCGGAGATGTTCTCAGCGTCGTTGGCAAAGGTGGCGGCGGCGTCGACCGAGCCATTCAGAACCGACAAGACCGCGGCATCGTGACCGCCCGAGAACACCTGGTTGGAGAAGAAGTCGTCGGGCTCGATGCCAGCCAGGGTAATCTCGGCGCGAGGGAAGACGTAACCGGCGGCCGAGTTGGGATCGACCCAAGCGATGGACTTGTCCTCAAGATCGGCGATCGAGGTGAAACCTGAGTCTTTGCGGACGATGATGGCTGACCAGTAGAAGGGGTTGCCGAAGCGCACCGACTTGAGCAGCACCTGAGCGTCGGTCTCACGCTGCGCGATAACAAACCCGTCGGGTGGGAAGAAGGCGAAGTCGAGGTTGCCGGAGCGCATGGCCTCGATCAGGCCGCGGTACTCGGTTGGGAGGAACACAGCTACCTCGATGGTGCCGCCGAACTCGCCCTCGAGGAAGTCAGCGATGGCCTGCGTGGCTGCCGAAAGCTGCTCGGAGTTCTGGGTCGGGTTGAACCCGATGCGTACCCTGAGGGGGGACTGGGCGGTGGCGCTGAGCAGTGTGCCGAAGAGCACCAGGCCGGCAAGGATGATGGCAAATCTCCTGAACATAGTGGACCTCCCTCAGAGGTTGTGGTGGACCTCGTGCGCAATCTACCACGTGTGGCAGCGAACGGTTCCAGAGGTGGTGGGGGAGGACTTGCCCGAGTACACTTAACGCCATGATCACCAAGCAAGAGGTTGCAAACCAGCTCACCGAGGCCGCCCGGCTCCTCGATGTGCTCAGCGAGGACCGCTTCCGCGTCCGCGCTTACCGGGCGGCGGCGCGCCAACTCGGCACCTTCGAGGGTGACTTGGTCGAGTTGGCGGCCGCCGGCCGACTCACCGACATCCGCGGAGTCGGCTCCGGCCTTGCTGGTGAGATCCGGGTGGCACTTGAGCGGGGCGAGCTCGCTGTGCTCGAGGACCTTAGGGCTCGCGTTCCCGAAGGGGTTCGCGACCTGTTCCGGGTGAGCGGCCTAGGTGCCAGGAAGGTGGCACAGCTGTGGGCCGCCGGTATCGGCGACCTCAAGGCCCTGGTATGTGCGGCGGCGGAGGGACAGGTGGCGGCCCTCAAGGGCTTTGGAGCGAAGAGCGCAGAGAACATTCTGGCAGGTGCCCGCTTCGCGCTGCAGGCCAAGCAGAGGATGCGCCTGGATGAGGCGGACACGCTCGCCGCTCACGCAGTTCGGGTCCTGCGAGCCGCTCTGCCGGACGCAACGGTGATGGTCGCAGGGGAGTTGCGTCGCGGCCTTGAGACGATTGGCGGGCTCGATCTGATCGTGACCGACGCCGTGCCCGCTGCGCTCACGCGGGCGGTCACCAGCCTGCTCGCCGGCGTCGACGAGGCGACCTTGAGCGGTACCCTGGCCGGATACCCGGTAAAGATCACCGCGGTCGGCGAGGACGGGTACGGCGCTGCGTTGGCGGTGGCCACGGGCGGTGACTTCGCTGGGGTGCTTATAGACGCCGCTGAAGATCGAGGGCTCGAGTTAAATCGCCAAGGGCTCTTCGGGCCGGTCGGGATGGTTCCGGTCCGTAGCGAGGCCGCCCTGTTCGAACGTCTTGGACTCCCCTACCTCCCGCCAGAGTTGCGGGAGGCCAGGGACGCTATCCCCGTCGAAGGCCTCCTGGAACCGGTCGGGGTGCGCGGCCTGGTCCACAACCACTCCACCTGGTCGGACGCGGCGCACTCGATCCGGGAGATGACTGTGGCGGCTCGCGACAGAGGCTTCGCCTACCTGGCGCTGGCAGATCACTCGCGCAGTTCGTTCTACGCGAACGGCCTGTCGATAGAGCAGGTGGTGGCCCAAGCGGAGGAGATCGAGCAGATCCGGGGCGAGTTGCGTCGGCAGGGGAGCGACTTCGAGTTACTGCACGGCATCGAGGTCGACATCCTTGCGGACGGCAACCTCGACTATCCCGATGAGGTACTGGCTGGTCTCGACTACACTGTGGTCAGCGTCCATCAGAACTTCTACCTCCCCGAAGCGGAGCAGACGGCGCGCATCGTCAGGGCCGTGAGTCATCCTCACGCCAGCATCCTCGGGCACGCTAGCGGTCGGCTGTTGCTGCGCCGACCGCCCTATCCGGTGGATCTCGACGCCGTGATCGCTGCCTGCGCCGAGCACGGCACCGTCATCGAGATCAATGCCAACCCCTACCGGCTCGACCTGGACTGGCGCTGGGTGGCGAAGGCCAAGGCGCTGGGCTGTCGCTTCTCGGTGAATCCTGACGCGCACCGGGTGGAGGGATACGACGACCTCCGCTACGGGATTATAATGGCGCGCAAGGCGGGCCTGACAACTGAGGACGTGGTGAATACTGCCCCGACGGGCCGGGCATTCCTGGCACAACTCGAGCGGCCGCTGATTGAGAACCGCAGTACAGGAGCTTTCCGTCACCGGCAAGATCGGGACGATCCCCAGCGCCACTAGCGGTACCCGCTGATCCTGTTTACGCGAGGATCGAGGATCCGAACACTGAGGCTAGGATGTTTCCGGAGAGTTGTGGCGACCCCCGCTGCAACTCTTTGGGCACCGGCGGCACTTTAAATCACTAGAGGTGGGCGACCCTGACCCGGATGAACGACGGGAGGCTCTGTTGTGCGACCAGAATGGGGGTTTGGCACGCTGGCAGTGGCGATTCGAAGATCGGCACCTCGTTTTCCATCCCAGTGTAGGTTGGACTTGAGAACGGAAGTTTGATGTGGCCCTCAAAATGGGGCTCGTCTGTGCCAGTGCTTATGAGCTCCTGATTCCATGATGGGTTCAGTGGAGTAGGATTGGCATGTGCGGAGAGGGGGAAGAGCGCAGGTCGGCGTCTGGGGAGCAGCGGGACTCGGTGCCCCCGCGCTAGTGACGAACGGGAGACCCGCTCGAACAGCTACGACGGGTCCGCGTCCCGAAAGCAGAGCGGTTAGGAGAAGGTCATGGATCCGAATCTCTTGAAGCAGAGGCTCAACAGCGGCGAATTGGTCCTCGGCACGAGCTTATCCGCCCCGGATGCGAGGGTGGCGGTGGCGACGTGTCAGTCGGGCATCGACTTCCTCTGGATCGATACCGAACACGCGCCCTTTGCAACTGAATCCGTAGAGTTGCTACCTGTCCTGGCGCGCCAGAACGGCGTTGCGCCCGTGATCCGGGTGGCCTGGAATGATCCGGCCCTGATCAAGAAGGCCTATGACATCGGTGCCGTCGGCGTGATGGTTCCCCAGGTCGACACCGCCGAGGCGGCGGCCCGGGCAGTGGACTACGCTTATTACCCGCCCAAGGGCAGGCGTGGCGTCGCCCCGAACTGGCCGTTCGTTGCGGGAATAGACCGTGACCCGGTTATCCAGAGGGCCAATGAGGAGACCGTCCTGATCCTGCAGATTGAGAGCCGCCAGGCCTATGACAATCTTGAGGAGATCGCCAGGGTGCCGGGGATCGATGTCCTCTTTGTGGGGCCCATGGATCTCTCCGCATCGCTGGGCGTCATCACCAGGGTGCAGGATCCTGCGGTTCAGGAGATCATGGAGGATGTGCCGCGCCGACTGGTGGGTACAGGCGTTGCGGTCGGCACTACCCTCGCAGATATCGCCGAGGTTCGCCAGAAGATCGAGTGGGGGTACCGCTTCATGAGCGTGGGCAACCCGCTCACCTACGGCCTCCAGGCTCTGAGCCAACACCTCGCGACCCTGCGGTGACCCTGAAGACGCAACCACCGGTCGTGCTGATCAGCCCGGAGACGATGCGGGATTGGGAGGGACCACACGTCGGCCTACTCCAAGGCGCCGGATTCGAAGTGCGCTATTCACGCGACCCCCGGCTCGCCCAGGGGAATCTGAGCGAACGCGATACGGTCGAGGAGTTGCGCGGTGTGGGCGCAGTGATAGCGAGAGGCGAGGTGTTTTCAGATGGCATCCTCTCGGCGTTGCCCGAGCTCCGCGTCATCGCCCGTGCGGGAGTCGGCTATGACCGCGTCGATATCGCTTCCGCGACTCGGCACGGGGTCGCCGTCACGATTACACCGACAGCGAACCACGCCTCCGTCGCCGAACATACGCTGGCCCTGGTCTTAGCCGTCGCTAGGTCGATCATCCCCATCGACAGACAGACTCGCGCTGGCCACTGGCCCCTCACCCAGCCCCAGCCGCTTCGAGGTCGGACTTTGGGCATCTTCGGGCTAGGCCGCATCGGCCGCAGCGTCGCAATCCGGGCCAGGGCGTTCGAAATGTCGGTGCTCGCCACCGAGGCTTACCCGGACTGCGCATTCATCTCCAAGCATGAAATCGAACTGGTCGACTTTAGCACGCTGCTGGCCCGCTCCGATGTCGTGAGCCTCCACTGCCCCCTTACCGAAACGACTCGGGGCCTGTTCGACCGGCAGGCGTTTGCGCGGATGAAGGCCGGCAGTGTGTTTATCAATACTGCGCGGGGCCCCCTGGTAGTCGAGGAAGACCTCGTCGAGGCCTTAAGGTCCGGTCGACTCGCGGCCGCCGGGGTCGATGTGTTTGAACAGGAACCGGCTACCCCAGACAATCCTTTGCTGGAACTAGACAATGTCGTGGTGAGCTCGCATCGGGCTGGCAACGACACCCGGTCGGTGGAAGATATGGGGATCGAAGCGGCCCGGAGCATAGTCGACCTGTACCGAGGCAGATGGCCCTCGGGAGCGGTGGTCAATGATGAGCTTCGCGAGGGCTGGAGATGGTAGGGGGAGACGCTCTCTGTGGCGGGGGTCGGATTGCAATGATCCGGTGAATGTAGTCTCCCGGGAGAACCTAAGGTGTGCCTGCACTGAAGACGAGCGATCACGTACCCGCACCTTCCCCGGTCGGCGGCTTCGCCGTCCACCCAACAGGTGCGGCTTGAACTCTTCGCCCGACATAGAGGCCACCCTTACAACTGATTAGCCCATCCATAGCAGGAAAAACCCAGCGGAAAGCCACTTTTTTCCCTACCTTCCTTGTTTCGGTGTGGCACCGGCCGGTATACTACACTTGGTTTGAACAACCGAAATCTGCATTTGGAGGTAGGCATGAAACGTCGAGATTTCCTTAAGAAGGCTGGCGTAGCTGCGGCCGGTGCCGCGTTCTCCCCGCTGATGTTCGCCAATGCTCAGGCCAGCACCTTCCGCTTCGGCATGGTCACCTCGTGGCCGACCTCACTCGACACCATCTTCGGTGGGGCTCTCAATACCGCCAAGTTCCTCAACGAGGTCACCCAGGGCGATGTCGAAGTCGAAGTCTACCCCGCTGGAGCCCAGGTCGGCGGCCTCGAGGTCTACGACGCCGTCTCTAGCGGCGCCTTCGAGATGGGCCACACCGCGTCTTACTACTACGTCGGCAAGGACCCCGCTCACGCCTATTTCACGTCGCTGCCCTTCGGCATGAACGCCCAGCAGCACAACGCTTGGATGCTCTCCGGCGGCGGCCAGGATCTGTGGAACGAGCTCAACGCGCCCGACAACCTCATCGCTTTCCCCGCTGGCAACACCGGTACGCAGATGGGTGGCTGGTTTAATAAGGAGATCAACTCTGCTGATGATCTCCAAGGCCTCACCATGCGCATCCCTGGTCTCGGTGGCCAGGTGATGAGTCGCGCTGGTGCCAACGTGCAGGTGCTCCCAGGGGGCGAGATCTTCCTGGCGCTCGAGCGGGGTACGATCGATGCCACCGAGTGGGTGGGCCCTTACGATGATCAGATCCTGGGCTTCAACCAGGTGGCTCGGTTCTACTACTCCCCTGGGTGGCACGAGCCCGGTCCGGCGCTCGGGGCGTACATGAACCTGGATGTCTACAACGATCTGCCTGAGGATATTCAGAACGCGTTCCAGACAGCCGCTTCGGCTGCGAACGTGAAGATGCTGGCAGATTACGATGCCCGGAACGGTAAGGCGCTGGCCGAGATCCTGGCGGGCGGCAATGTAGAGTTGCGCACATTCCCAGAGGAGTACCTGAACACCCTCGAGGGCTTTGCGAACGAGATCTTTGCGGAGGCAACCAACTCCAGCACCATGTTTGCCAGGACCTGGGGACCGTGGACCTCCTTCCGCGACGACGTCCGTGGCTTCCACGCCATCAGCGAGAAGGCCTGGTTGGACTACTCGATAGACTAATCGCAACTCCGGTCGTCTTAAGGAGAGACTGAGCCGGACCTCCGGAGATCGTCCTCCTCGACCTCAGAGGCGGGTGCTAGCCTGTTGCAACTCCCCGATGTTGCTAAGGGGTACCCGCCTCTTCTTCAGGCTCAGTTCTTGGCTAAGCCTGGCAGGAAATTCACAATCTCCGGGAGCAGCGCGATGATCAGCACTGCCAGGACCTGGATGATAACGAACGGGATGATGCCCCGGTAGATATCGGTCGTCTTCACCTCTGGGGGCGCCACCCCCTTGAGGTAGAAGAGCGCGAACCCGAATGGCGGTGTCAGAAACGAAGCCTGCAGGTTCATGGCCACGAGGACACCGAACCAGAGCATACCATCGAGGCCAAAGAAGGTCCGGGCGATGGGGACTAGCAGCGGTACCACGATGAAGGTGATCTCGATAAAGTCGATGAAGAAGCCGAGCAGGAAGATCACCAGCATAGTAAAGAAGATGAAGCCGATGTGGCCGCCTGGCAGGTTGAGCAAGAAGTCCTGAACCAATCGGTCGCCCCGCAGAGCGGTAAACACCATGCTGAAGGCGGTGGCACCTGTGAGGATGATGAACACCATGCTGGTCAGCTTGACCGTCTGATCCATGGTGCTCACGAGGCTCTTAAGGTTCAGTTTCCGGTTGATCAGAGCAAGGACCATGGCTCCGATCGCGCCCATCGCACCGGCCTCGGTGGGTGTCGCGACTCCGAAGAAGATAGTGCCCAGGACTAGGAAGATCAGGAACAGTGGTGGGAGGAGGTTGAGTGCCACTCGGGCGAAGAGTTGAGAGCCGGTCAGCGTACGCGCCTCGACTGGCAGGGCGGGGGCGTCTCCGGGCCGTAGAAATGCGACCACCACCACCCATAAGATGAACATCCCGGCCAACATGAAACCGGGTATGAACGAGCCTAGGAATAGGTCGCCCACCGACACTCCGATCTGGTCTCCCAGGATCACCAGCACGATCGATGGAGGGATGATCTGCCCCAGGGTTCCCGACGAAGCGATCACTCCCGTGGCTAGCGGTTTGCTGTAGCGATACTTGAGCATCACCGGCAGCGCCAGCACCCCCATCGTCACCACCGAGGCACCAACCACACCGGTGGAGGCGGCCAGCAGGGCACCCACCGCCACCACGCTGATCGCTAATCCGCCCCGCAGCCTCCCGAAGAGAATGCCCATCGTCTCGAGTAACTCCTCGGCCAGACCGGATTTCTCCAGCATCACTCCCATGAACACGAAGAACGGAACCGCCACCAGCGTATAGTTCTGCATGATGCCGAAGATGCGCTGGGGCAGAATGTTAAGCCTTGAGGCGCGGAAGAGCGGGTCCCAGGGTAGGTCGATGCCGAGCAGGTTGGGCACTAGGTCGCTGCCGATAAGGGTGAACAGGAGGGCAACCCCACCCAAGCTGAATGCGACCGGATATCCGATCAGGAGGAGCCCTATTGCTGCCACGAACATCCACAGGCCCAACATCAGGTAGCTTCTCGCTCCTGGGTGACCCCATCGGCCGTCTGGGTTTCGGACCTGTCGTGTACGCTTCCGCTCCTGACCACGCCCCGCAGGAACGCGATATTCTTGATTGTTTCGGAGATCCCCTGTCCGATCAGCAGCGCGAACATCACGGGGATCAACGCCTTGAATATAAAGAAGGGAATACCACCGGGGTCGCCCGAGGCCTCAAGCTTGCTGATCGAATTGCCCACATAGTTCTGGCTGAAATTGATCCCGAGCAGACAGAATGGGATGAGGAAGAAAATCGCGCCGAAGATGTCGATCCAAGCCCTGGCCTTGGCCCCGAATCGGGAGAAGAGGATGTCGACCCGCACATGCCCGTCCTGGGACAGGACGTAGGCCGCACCCAGCATAAACACGAGGTCGTAGGCGAAGGTTTGCATCGAAAGGTAGCGGTTCCCGGAGAGTGCATGCGCCACGTCATTGCCGAAGAGACCGGCGATAATGTCGAAGGCGTAGCGGGTGAGGACATTGAAGGCACCTATAAGCACCATGGCCAGTGAGACCCACCAGGTGACACGTCCGAGCAAACCTGTCACGGCGTCGATAACCCTGGAGATATCCAGAAAGAACTTCACGCTACTCCCTTTTGGCCTGGATCGCTCTGGACGGCATCCTATCGTCATTCTTGGGGGGGCGTCAACGGAATAGGTCTGTCGGATAGGGCTGCATTCGGGATGGGGGGACCGCCTTCGGTGCCGACAGTGTAGCGGGCGGGGGATAATGCACTAGGGACGTTGCTCGTTCTGTGATAGCAGGGTGTTTGACTGCGGAACCGACAGGGACTTACCGATGACCTTAGGGGGTGTGAGCCGGCGTTCTGGTCTGGACCTAAGCCGGACCGAGTCGGTATTTGGCACAGGGCGTTTCGTGAAGGTGTATTGGATCTCCTATGTTGGCAGGAGCCTCTAGGTGCTGATGGGAACGGTAGACTTGACCGATCCCTGTTGAATGGTCCTGATGAAGCCGCTCAGAGTTATAGCCACTCAGTCCAGAGCAGCTTGTCGACTCGAGAGAAGGTCCTGAAGGCTTGTTTCGAAGAACTCTTTTGACGATTCTGGCGGGAGGTCTTCGGCTCTAAGGAGCCCTTTCCCGGACTTGGGCAAGTACTCGACCGGATAGGGGGTCCCTGATTCAAGACGAACTCGGATCCGCTCGCGGCTCGGTGGAGTGAGGGTCAGCTAGGGATCGGGGGGTTGTCAATCTGGGAGGGCTGCGGTGAAGGCCAGCTCCAGAGTCACCTCATCCGCGACCCAGCTAACTACCGCCACGCTTGGGATGCGGAGGCCGTAGGCGCGCCAGCGGATCGTCGTCGAGGCCAGTCCCTGCAGTTCCGTCTCGGATACGACCGTGACGGTCGTATCGAAGACCTCCTCATTCACGCTGTTGCGGACTTTGAGAATGCCGGTGATCTGCAGTTCGAGGATGTCTCCCACCTGGACGAGGGGGGGCATTCCCGCGACCGCGGTGGGTTCGAAGGTGATATAGCGATACCTGTCCTGATCCGCATTCAGGATCCGCCTGACAACGGCTTGATCCCTCCGTCTTCTGCCGCTATCCAGATCGCGGGCATCGATGGTGATGATGCTGACCGACGCGGTCAGGGGGTCATCCCGATCGAACTGCACCGTGCCGGTCACCAGGGGAGTGACGCCGACGACAGTGATGTCGCGACGCATAAAACCCTCATCGATTAGGAAGCGAGCCTCCGTGCCCTCCACCAGCTGGAAAACAGGGGCTTCGGTATCCTGGGCGAGGGTTGCTGAGACCGCCAGCGCCACCACCAGAACGATTGCCGCAAGTGGTCCTCGTTTTCCCATGCCAGTGACCATAGCACTCAAGGGTGTATGTTTTGGCGAAGGAAACCCCAGCCGAGTGATGCTCAAGTGGTAAACCGCCCGTTTCCAAAACTCGAAGTTGCGAAGGTTATTATAGGTGGCCACGCCGCGTAACGCCGACGAAATGATTTTGAGGAGTTCTCTATAAATGGGATTAGTTGACAAGGTCGCCATTGTTACAGGGGCTGGTAGTGGAATTGGTGCTGCTACCGCGCGTGCATTGGCGGAAGACGGGTATGCTGTTGCCTTGGCCGGGCGCCGGGAGGCGACCCTCCAGGAGGCTGCGGCCGCCGTGCCAGTAGACTCCCGCACCCTCGTCGTGCCCACAGACGTGCGCGACTCCGCCTCGGTTCAGGCCCTCTTTGAGGCAACCCTTGATGCCTTCGGTCGGCTCGACGTGCTGTTCAACAACGCGGGTGTTGGTGCCCCGAGCCTGCCCCTTGAGGACTTGACCCTCGAGCAATGGCAGACGGTCGTGGATATCAACCTGACTGGTTCCTTTCTGTGCACCCAGGAAGCATTCAGGATCATGAAGAACCAGCGGCCTAGAGGCGGCCGCATAATCAACAACGGTTCCATCTCGGCCTACGTTCCGCGGCCTAACTCGGCACCTTACACAGCCACCAAACACGCAATCACGGGGCTCACTCGATCGACCTCACTCGATGGTCGCAAGTATGATATCGCCTGTAGTCAGATCGACATTGGCAATGCCCAGACCGACATGACCAAACGTATGGCGGCGGGTACCCTCCAAGCCGACGGGTCGGTTCGAGTCGAACCTGTAATGGATGTTGAGAACGTCGCACGTGCCGTGGTACACATGGCGAGCCTCCCGCCCGATGCCAACGTGCAATTCATGACCATTATGGCGACAAAGATGCCCTACATTGGGAGGGGGTAAGAGGTGTAAGCACCGGAATCCTGCCTAGGTCTGCTTTGCCGCAACCGCGCTGCGTAATCTGTAGCGTTCCGGAGGAGTTGGGGATTGGGCAGCACAGTGGGGTTGCGGAGGGTCTCAGATCTGTGAAAATAAGAGTTTCTGCGCAGCGTAGAGGTTCGGGAAGACAACCATTTCTTCGATCCTCGGCTTCATTGTTCCGCTACTTCAACCTCTCCTCCAGCTTCCCCCATTCGATCGGAGTGTCGTCCCGGCGTAGATGGGTGAACGGTCATGTGACCAACTTCTGAGTCAAGCGGGATCCTAATCGTGCTTACGGTGCCCCGACAGGGTAGTGCGTTTGATGCCCGCTTGGGCCACGTGGGTTGCCTTCATGAAATTGACATATTAGCCCCATGTTTCTTATCCAGGTACCGGTATTCTTGTAGGACGGCGCAGTATGCTGAAATTCCTGTCCGGGTCGAGGGCTCTGTCCGCTAGCCTCGACATCCCCCCTTCGGAGGTTGTATGAAACGCAGATGGTTTTTCGTTCCCGTCGCCTTGGTCATCCTGGCGTTCGCCATGGTGCAGGCCCAGCTCTCGCGCGACATCACCGACGAACTCCGGTCTAGTTCGGTCGGCCGCGCTTTTCTTGAGGCCTACTCGGCGTTGAAGAGCGACTACCTCACCGAGGTCGACGATGAGATTATCCTTCGGGGTGCCATCGACGGCATGCTCGAAGCGCTCGACGACCCCTACACCAGTTACGAAGATCCCCGCGATGCTGAACTCGAGGCTGAGACCCGTTCGGGTAGCTTCGGCGGGATCGGAGCTACCCTGTCGGCCCGAAATCGCAAGGACAACACCATCGTTGAAGTCATTAACGTCTTCCGCGGCCACCCAGCTGCTGACGCCGGCATCCGCCGCGGCGACATCTTCATTGAGGTGGACGGTGTGAACGTCGAGCAGGAGACGCTGAGTGAGATCGTGGGCCGGGTACGCGGTCTCGAGGGCACCCCGGTCGAATTGAAGATGCTCCGCCCGGGCGAGGACGAGTTGCTCGAGTTCACCGTGGTCCGCGACAACATAGAGATCGTCTCGGTCGAGTCCACAGTGCTGCCGCAGAATGTCGGCTACCTGAATATCAGTACCTTTGCCAACCAGCGGGTCCACGCTCAGTTGGAGGAGCAGATCGCCGCACTCGAAGCACAGGGTGTCACTTCGTTGATCCTGGACCTGCGAAACAATGGCGGGGGCCTCCTCAGTCAAGGTATTCTGGCAGCGGACACCTTCCTCGACGAGGGTGACATCGTGTTTCAGCGCTCCCGCGGCGTCACCCAGCGTCTCGCTTCGGCCGATCCAGACTTCATCAGCCTGCCGATGGTGGTGCTGGTAAATGAGAACTCTGCTTCGGCCTCCGAGATCGTGGCTGGTGCGTTGCAAGAGAACGGTCGTGCCCTCGTGATCGGTGAGGAGACCTTCGGCAAGGGTGTCGGACAGGCGGTCAGTCGGCTCGACGACGGCGGCCAGTTGGTGCTTCTGAACTTCGAATGGCTCACCCCGACCCGGCGCAGCATCAACAAGCAGGGCATCACCCCCGACATTGAGGTCGACGACATCCTCTCCAATCGGTTGATCACTATTGAGGGGGAGGGCGCTGCCGAGGGCCAAGTGATCGAGTTTGTGATCGACGGCGAGGTGATCGGTAGCACTGTAGCCGACGAGGATGGCAACTTCGACTTCTTCCAGCCGTTCACGCGCCGTGAGGACAGCGACGTACAGGGTGAAGCCATCGTGGATCTCGACAACGATCCGGCCCTTCAGATCGCTGTCGCAACCGTGCTTGCCGAGGTTGGTGAGGGGGTTGCAACTGAAGAGTGACCGGTACCCGTACCCGGTCGCAGATCATTCCACCTGGACCTGCTATAGGTCCAGGTGGCGTCACCGTGCGATCAACGCTGTAACTTGCATCTGTCGATTCGAAGCCACCCAGATTCTTTGCGTAGGGGACTAGCCTTTGCTTGAACGCAAGAATTTGGTCTAAGAGCATTTCCATTTTGGGCGTCCCATCTCGATCCGGGGGTAGGGGTACTTTGAGGGCTCTGTTCCCGATCTCAAAGGTTCGGCGGCGCTAGCCTTTGGGTTTGTGTTCTCTGCCTGCAGCTCTTTCTGATAGGGTCGCACAAGCCACCAGTTCTTTATCAGAGTTGTTCAGATGCTCCCTATTTTGGAGGGTGGCGGCTACGTGGGGTGACCCCGGCCTCCACATCGATAGCTTTGCTGAGAGCGGTCAAGGGGCTTTTGGTGGCGACGAAAGAAGTCCTAGACGCAGCGATGCTCGCGGATGTTCAGGACTCCTTTCGCGAGATCGGTTGTTGGTAGATAGTATTTATGAAGGAGGGTTTGAGCTCTCTTAACGGAAAAGATCCCGGAAGCCACCGGGACGAAGTCCTTCCAATCCCATCCACCTCTTGTCGGGTCTTCATCACGTCTACTCGGGAATGTTCCCCTGCCCCAGTCTGCCGCCAGGACTACCAGGGTGAGCGAGATGACGATCCCGTTCGGCCCTTCATCCTCCAAATCTATCCCGGTGCGATCAAGCCTGTCGGCGCTGAGCCCTCAACCCTTCCGTAGCAGCCTCGTCCACGGTGGCATCCTCGTGCAAGACCACGCCGTAGTCCCGCTCCGCTCCTTCGGGTGTCACGTAGCCGTCGAGGACATCCTCTCGGACCTTGGCAGGGTCGCGATCGAGCGGGTTGCCGAAGCCACCGCCACCCCCCGTCTCGAGTCGCAGCACCGACCCAGCAGGGAGAGGATGGACGTTAATCTTTAGTACCCAATCCTCGGTTGCTCCATCGGTTATCAGCTTGATGCCTGGGCCGGACCCGTCCTTCCCACCGAACAGTCCCCAGGCGGTGGTCACCGATCGCTCAAACCAGAGCGAGGCAGAGGCGTCGGTCTCGAGGTGGTACTCGCGGTAGAGGCCGCAGCCGCCCCGCGAGGAGCCGGGTCCGCCGCTGTCGGGCCGGAATCCATAGCGGCGGAGTGTCACCGGGAATTTGCTCTCGTAGACTTCGACCGGCAGATCCTTGAAAGCACCATTGACGTTGTTGATAAGTCCGTCCTGTCCATCGCCCGAGGCGAAGCCGCCCCAGCCGCCTGGTGTCGGCTCGACCGCCAAGAAGGGGACACCGTTGCGCGGGTCGACCCCGCTCAAGTAGATCACCATCGAGTCCCCGTAGTGGGCTGCTGCTGCTGCTCCTGGCATCGCCGGCGACATCGCCTTCACGAACAGGTCGATCAGCAGCCCCAGGGAGGAGAAGTACCACTGGCAGGCGGCGGGCTCCTGAGCCCGAAAGATGGAGCCCTCGGGTGCCTCAATGGAGAGGGTTTGAAAGGTGCCGCCGTCGATGGGCCGTTCCGGATTGATGAGCAGCTTGAAGGCGACCCGGCAAGCCGAGATGGTCTGGGCGAAACCGCAGTTCACCGGGCCGTGGGCCTGGGCCGCCGAGCCAGCCAAGTCGATGGTCATACGCTCGCCTGCAACCGTCACCTTGAGCTTCACCGGAAGTGGGTCGCTGCCGAGACCGTCGTTATCAAGATAGCCTTCCGCCTGATAGACGCCGTCGGGGATGCTGCGGACTGCCTCGACCTCCAGCTGTTCGGATTGGCGGAAGATCTCGTCGCGGGCAGCCATGACAGTATCGTAGCCGAAGCGTTCCAAGATTGCGCGGAAGCGAGCCTGGCCGGTCCGTCCGGCCGCCACCTGGGCGTTCATGTCGCCGATCAGGGAGTAGCCGAAGCGGCCGTTGCGGCGCAGCAACTCGATGATGTCCCGGCGCGGCTCACCCCTCTCATAGATACGGGTGGGTGGCCAGCGCATCCCCTCCTGGTAGATCTCGTGGGAGTCCATCGGGCCGCCGGGATCCTTGGCACCGACATCGAGCCAGTGAGCGCGGCTCGAGGAGAAGCCGACCAGTCTGTCGTTCCAGTAGATCGGGGCGAAGATGGTGGCGTCGTTGAGGTGAGTGCCGGTCATGTAGGAGTCGTTCATGTAGAAGATGTCACCCGGTTGGAAGAAGTCCCAGCCGTACATTTCTGCCGTCAGCTTGACGCACACTTCGAGGTTGCCCAGGAACAGTGGCAATCCCAGCGACTGCCCGAGCACGTTGCCTCTCCGGTCGAGCAGCGCCACCGAGCAATCCTTGCCCTCGTAGATGATGGGGGTGTAGGCGCTGCGGATCAGGGTCGCGTTCATATCCTGTGCGATCGAAACGAACGCGTTGCGGATGATCTCGGTGGTGACCGGATCGGTGCCGATGGCCATGGTCTAGCCCTCCCTTGTGATCAGGACGTTGCCGTAGCTGTCGATAAAGATGGAGTAGCCGGGCGGCACGACCGTGGTGGCGCTGTCCTCCTCGAGGATTAGCGGACCGCTGAAGGTTGCGTCGATAGGCAATGCCTCGCGGATCAAAACCTCGGTGTCGTGTAACTCCCCGTCGAAGACGACCTCGCGGGTCTCGCGCACCGGGTTCCGGCCTGTGGGGTTGCCGGGTTGGAACCCCAGCACCTCCCCTTTCAACCGTCCCAGGGCGCCGAGCCGGAGGTTGACGAACTCGACCGGGGCGCCGGGGGTGGCGTGGCCGTAGCGGGTCTCATGCGCCTCGTGGAAGCGGGCCTCGATCGCGTCTAGTTCGATCGGCTCTTCCACAACCACGTTGACGAAGTACTCCTGCCCGACGTAGCGCATGTCGGCCGACAGCACGAAGTACATGTCCTCCTTGGCGACGCGCTCCTCCTCGAGGAGTCCGGTCCCCTCCCGGCGCAGGCGGGCGTAGGTCTGCACGATGCTGTCGGCGTCCAGGCCACTGACCGGGTGGTAGAAGTTGGTGGTCAGATCTCGGCGGATGTCGGTCTGCAGCATTCCCCACGCCGAGAAGGTCCCGGGGCTCCAGGGGACGATCACCTCGCGGATCCCAAGCTCCCGGGCCAACCACACGGCATGCATCGACCCGGCACCGCCGAACGCCACCATCGAGAACTCGCGCGGGTCGATACCCTGCTTGATGGTGATGGTGCGGATGGCGTCGGCCATCTTGGCGTTAATGATCGCCAGCATGCCCTCAGCAAGTTCGACATCGCTCAGTTCGAGTTGGCTCGCCACCGACCGGATGGCGCTCGCAGCCGCGTGGTAGTCGAGGTCCATCCATCCGCCCAGACGGGAGTCTCGCCCGATCCGGCCGAGGAATAGGTTGGCATCCGTCACCGTGGGCTGGGTGCCGCCCCGGCCGTAGCAGGCGGGTCCAGGGTCCGCCCCGGCGCTGTGGGGGCCGACGCGGAGCGCCCCAGCCTCGAGCCAGGCCAGGGAGCCGCCGCCAGCGCCAATGGTGTGGATCTCTACTATCGGCAGCAGCAGCGGCAACCCCTCGAGTTCGGTCTCGTTGGAGAGGTTGGGGTTGCCGTCGGTGATGAGACTCATATCGAACGAGGTGCCCCCCATATCGACACAGAGCAGGTGGGGACGCCCTAGGACCCGGGAGAGAGCTGCCCCGCCGATGGTGCCCCCGACTGGGCCTGAGAGTAGGGTGTGGATCGGCTGTTCCCGCGCCGACGCGGCCCGAATCACTCCGCCGTTGGACTGCATCACGTGCAGCGGTACCTGGGTTCCAACGCCTTCGAGTTCAGCCTCGAGACTGCGGAGGTAGCGCTCCGCGACCGGGGCGATGTAGGCGTTCATGACGCTGCTCGAGGCGCGCTCGTACTCGCGCCACTCCCGTGCGATCTCGTGCGACAGGGTGATCGAGACGTTGTTTGGGAGGGCGGCCTCCAGAATCTCCCTGGCGCGCAGTTCGTGCGCGGGGTTCATGTAGGCGTGAATCAGGCAGATCGCTACTGACCTAATGTCCTCATCCAGGATCTTGCGGATGATGGGCCCAAAGTCCGCCTCGCAAAGCGGCTCCTGCTCGGACCCGTCCCAGCGTAGGCGGCCCCTCACCTCGCTCACGTCCCGGCGGGGCACCAACCTCTCCGGCTTGCGATATTGGAGTTCGTAGAGCGTCTTGCGGTCCCCGCGGGCGATCGAGTACGAGTCCCGCAGACCCGCCGTCATGATGAGCAGAACCCGAGATCCCTTCCGCTCGAGGAAGGCATTCAGGCCGACGGTGGTGCCGTGGACGATGAAGTCGATCGCTTCAAGATCGCCGATCATCTGGGTGAGCCCCGTCATCACTCCACGGGCGGGATCATCCGTGGTGGTGAGTACCTTTCCGGTGACGGCGACTCGCTTCACCGGATCCGCAACCACCAGATCGGTGAAGGTGCCGCCGATATCTGCCGAGATTCGGTAGTGAGACACATCGATTCCCCTCTTCTTCACTTAAGAAGATTCCCCGGCTCTTCCGTGGCGCGGCTCGAGGCGGACCGTCTCGGGCACCGTGAAGGCGCGTGACAGGTGGGCAGTCTCCGGGTTATCGCCGGTCGCGAAGTAGACAAACCATCCTCCGTCCTTAATCTGTCCCTCTCCCACTGTTTCGGTACACTCTAACCATGACCTTCGACCTCGATCATTCCCGCGCGCTGCTGGCCCGCACCCCGGCCGTCGCGGGCACCCTCCTGCGCGGCCTCCCCAAGGACTGGACCTGCCTCAACGAAGGGCCCGACACCTGGAGCCCACTCGAGGTCGTCGCCCACTTGGTGCACTGCGAGGAGTCCAACTGGCTCCCCCGGGTCCGAGCCCTCCTCGAGCACGGCACCAACCAAGGGTTCCCTCCGTTCGACCGCTTCGGGCACCTAGAGCGCTACCGAGATACCCCGCTGGACGATTTACTCAATGCCTTTGCCCGTCTCCGCGCGGAGAGCATTGACGAACTAGCGTGGTTGGCAGTTCCCCCCGAGATCCTCGAGCGCCGCGGTCTCCATCCCAAATTCGGCGTGGTGACGCTTTCCAATCTCCTCGCTACGTGGACCGTCCACGACCTCACACACCTCAGCCAGATCGTCCGCGTCATGGCCAAGGGCTACGATGAGGCAGTCGGCCCCTGGCAAGCCTACCTTTCGATCCTGCGCTGAGTCGCAATGGCGCAGAGAAACCTCGTGCTGACCGCATCTCGTCGGGTTGCGGTGTGAAGGGGGTCCGTTGGGCACGCAAATCGGCTACTTGCCGGATAGCCCTGACTAGTGGAGTCACGTAAGTTTCAAGAACGCCATCCTGCTTTATCACCTCAGAAAGGATCGGTGTCTCACGGCGAGGAGACACTCCAGCGCTCTGTACCTAACCGAGTTTAAGACAGAAGGGGAGCGCCAGGACCACAGCGCGTTTGAGTTCGTGACCTGCAGCTGTAAGGACCAAGGCGTGCAGACAGGGGCCGGGTGCCCGTCTCAATTTGCGGCGGATTCTATAAGGCGAATGCGCTTGTCGGAAATGGGTAGGTGCACCAGGGATGCGGCTAGCCCGAGCGCCACAGCTAAGAGCCAGACACTCGTATAAGAGCCCGTTGCATCGAATACGCGCCCTCCGAGCCATACCCCGAGGAAGGCGCCTAGTTGGTGGCTCAGGAAGACGATGCCATAGAGCGTCGAGAGGAAGCGCGAGCCGAAGATCTGCGCCACCATGCCGCTAGTCAGGGGGACTGTGGCGAGCCACAGGAAGCCGATCACCGCCCCGAAGATCAGGGCGCTGGGCACGCTCAGCGGAAGCAGCAGGAACAGGCTGATTGTCACGGCCCGGAAGAGATAGAGCCCGCTTAAGAGAAGTTTCTTGCGGTAGCGGTCGCCGAGCCAGCCTGCCAGCATGGAGCCGAACAGATTAAAGAGCCCCACTAGGGAGAGGGCAGTGGCGCCCAGAGCGGCGGTCATGCCGTTGTCGGTAAGGAAGGCGGGCAGATGGGTGGCTACGAAGGAGACATGGAATCCGCAGACGAAGAAGCCCATGTTGAGGAGCCAGTACCCCCGATGTCGGCTCGCCCTGAGAAGCGCTTGCCCGAGACTCGATTCCCCGAGTGGCTCGGGTGCAGTGGGACTGGAGGTGCGAGGGGACCGGCCGGGGAAGCCGAACGCGAGCAGGGCCACCATTACGAAAACCGCGCCGAGTCCGGTCGCTGCACCCTGCCAGCCGAGGCTGGAGAGCAACCACTGCGCTCCAGGCACGACCGCGAACATACCAAGCGACCCAGCGGCCGTGATCAGTCCGAACACGGTCGTGCGGCGCCGCTCCGGGACCACTTGAGCGACCGCACCCAGGATCACCACATATCCCACCCCGCTCAGCGCTAGGCCTATCACCAAGCCCAGGGTCAGGTAAAGGCCTGATGGGGTCGTCACCATGCCGAAGAGAAAGAGGCCTGTTGCGTAGAGTAGGGCCCCGCCGATCAGCACGAGCCTAGACCCGACGCGGTCGGCCAGTATGCCCAGCAGGGGGAGGCCAAAGATCATATTCTGCAGCGCGATCGCCAGACTGAAGGTCTCGCGACCGATTCCCAGAGCAGATGTCACTGGGCTGAGAAAGAGGCCGTTGGCCTGTCTCACCCCCATGCCTAGGAAGATGGTCAGAGCGCCTAGGGTGATGATCGCAATTGCAGTTCTATTCACACTGGTGGATCATCTTGACACAGGATCCAGCTAGAGGGGGATGATCCTATACACTCTTGTGCCGAACCTTTGATCGTAGTGTGAGATTATCTCTGCCCCCCGAAGGAAGGAGGCCAGTCCTGGTGCATCCTGCACCATGTGAGGAATAGAGACAGACCTCCAATAGCAAGTCTAGCCTGCGTCAATCATGAGTGTCCCAGTTACGGCCAAGCAGGCCAAGGAAACCTCAGGGAAGGACGGGTTCGCTGGACCCGCAAGAGCTACGGACCAGACCGGATCCGTTACTAAGGACGGATTCGCTGCCGGAGTTGCCAGAGCGAGTTCAGCGAACGTAAGAACACCCCATAAGGGCGGACTCTTCGGGTGTGGAATAGCAAGATCAGCGAGAGCAAAGCCATCACTATTGCTGATCCAGCGAATCCGTCCTTGCAGCTCGCCGAAGGTACCTCGGTGAGGGGTACAGCAAGGGCGGACAAGAACAGCTTCGTTGGGCCCGTAGACCCGTAGAGTCCGTTTTTGGCCGTTTTCGCTTCGGGTCGGCTCACAGGCATCACCCCAGAAGCGATCCGGCGGTTGGCAATCCGCCTCGGGCAGCAGGCCAACTGCTTCCACGACCAGCGGGTCCAACAGCTGGCCAGTACCAGCTTGCAGGCCGATGAACGCTGGGGCTTCGCTGGCAGTAAGCGTGAGCAACTCTGGCAGGCTGAAGTGGTCGATCCGGCAACCAGGCTGGTGGTAGCCTTTGCCACGGGAGTAAGGAACGAGAGGCTTATGGAACAAGTCCTGCAGGACGCCGTTTCTCGTTTACCCCCAGGGAGTGGTCCTGTTCAGCGATGGTGAGCCAAGCTTATGAGAAGTTGTTTCGCCCCCTATTCGGTAGCCCCTACCGGCCTGCTCGGAAGGGATCACGAGGTCGGTTCCCCAACTTTCGTCACCGCCTAAGCAGGTGTCAGGCACAGGTAATGGTCCGCAAGACCAAGCAGGGTCAACGCCTCATCAGAGTTAAGGCTCGGGTTGCCCATGGAAGTGATCCGAGAGAATCGAGAATCCTCTCTACGAAGCGGGTAGCCAGGGAACTCTCTCGCTTAGGCTTCGAGAAACCGAATACCAGCACCATCGAACGGTGCAATGGTACGGCACGGGGTATGGATGCGACAAGTGTGAGGATCCAGCGAATCCGTACCCCCAGGGGGGGACCCCAGCCTTAGAGCCTGGCTTTCGCCAAGACTGCCAAGACCAAGCGGGTGCTGGGAGCATGGGGGGTGCTGGTCTACAACTGGGCCCGGGAGTGTAGATCACTCAAGCGACTGCTACCCCAACCGAAGGGCCGGCAGCTATATGAGAGACGCTCTCCAGCGATGGCTGCAGGACTGATCCAGCGAATCCGTCCTTCCGATCATATTTGGAGTGTTCAGGAGTTGCAAGGACGGATTCGCTGGATCCGCTCACCTACGTATCCGAGTGGGGGGCAGAGATGATCTCACGTTACGACCCCGATATATAATCCCCTTTTTTTGGGACGCTCAATCCGAGTCTCGGTACTAGCGACAACCGCTACTACCAGTTGGTGATCAGCCGCTAGCGGTTCCCCTTTGCTGGGCAGGCTGAACCGGCCTGAGGCGATCAAAGTCTCTTCAAGACGGGTAATGTCCTTTGAGCGGTACTCTCATGGACACCATAGGAGGTGGCGATGTGGAACAGGGTTCTCCTCGCCAGTAGGAGAGCGTTAGTAGCAACTGATCTTCGAGGCTGAGCTTGCTGGGACGTCCAGGTCTTCTCTTATGGCCCTCTCGGGCCTTAAGCAGCTCCAGCATAGCCCCGAAAGTCTCTGGTTTGACGCCACAGACCCGAAGAGTCCGTTCTTAGCGATGAAAGCCTCTGGTGACAAGTCTTTGAGCTTCTGATAGGACATAGCCTACCTTGGCGTTGAATCTCTACTTTTGCAAGAGGTCTATTCAAGCCCTTAGTCTCTTGAGCTACCGCAGCAGTTCCCGATGGCGTAAGAGAGCGTCGACTAGGAGTTCTATGTCTTTAGAGACGTTGTAGAAGTGTGGGGAGACGCGCAGGTTGTCACCCCGACTCGAGACGACGATGCCCTCCCCGGCCAGCCGGGCGACGAGTTTTTCGACATTGAGCGCCTTTACGGCGATCAGGGCGCCGTGCTGCTCTGCTGGGGTGGCCAGGGTGAAACCGCGCTCTGTAATCGCCGCCTTGAGTGCACCTGTGAGTTCGCGGACGTGCGCCTCGATGGACTCCGTCCCGAGCGAGGCAATCAGCTCCAAGCCTGCCCGGGCGGCGTAGAGGTTTGGCACGGGTGGGGTGCCAGCTTCGAATCGGCGCGCCGTGAGGGCCGGGCGGTGACGGTGACCCTCCATAGCGAAGATATCCTCCTGGGCGAACCAGCCGGTGGAGGTGGGGGTCAATCTCTCAAGACCGGCGCGGACGTAGAGGAAAGCGAGGCCTGACGAGCCCAGTAAGTACTTCAGGGCGCCGCCTACCAGGAGGTCGACCCCCAAGGCGCCGATGTCGATAGGGGTGGTGCCGAGCGACTGGTAGGCGTCGAGAAGCATCAGAGCTCCGTGGCGATGGGCGATCTCAGCCACTCCCTCGACATCCTGACGGGCGCCGTGCCGGTAGGAGACGTGGGTGAGCGAGACGATGGCGGTCCGGTCGTCGACTAGCGCCTCGACGTGCTCCAGCGGCAAGAGGCCATCCCGTGCGGCCACATGGACCACTTCGGCGCCCCGGCGCTCTTGGGCGTGCCACACTTGGCCGACGGTGGGGAATTCGAGGTCGCTTATCACTACCCGGGGGCGCTCCCCGAAATCCAGGGCGCTCGCAAGGGCGCTGACCAACGCTGAGACACTGCTGGACACAGCGATCTCGGCGGGCCGCGCCCCGATCAGACCCGCGAAGGCGGCGCGCGTCCCCTCGAGCTTCTCGACCCACGGTTCCCAAGGTGATCCCAGAGTTCCCCAGTCGGTCAGATAGTCCCGGTAGGCCTGCTCGACCTCGTGCGAAAGGGCCCCTTTAGAGCAGCTGTTGAGGAACACCTGATGTTCGAAGATGGGAAAGTGGTCGCGAAGCGGCATCGGGGACCTCTAGCGACCTAGGTAGGCCTTGCGGAGTTGCTCGTTCTCGAGTAGCCGGTCGGCGGAGTCGGCCAGCGCGATCCTGCCCATCTGAAGGACGTAACCTCGGTCGGCGATGGAGAGGGCCATGTTGGCGTTCTGCTCGACCATGAAGATGGTGGTGCCTTGGGCGTTGACCCGCTGGATGAGTTCGAAGTTCTGCTCGACTAGGGCCGGCGCTAGCCCCATTGAGGGCTCGTCCATGAGGAGTAGGGTGGGTCGGGCCATGAGAGCTCTGGCCATGGCCAACATCTGCTGCTCACCCCCCGACAGGGTGCTGCCCTGCTGCTGGTAGCGCTCGGCTAGGCGGGGGAACAGTTCGAGCATCTGCTCTAAGTCCTCTGCGACCCCCTCCGGATCGTTGCGAAGGTAGGCCCCTATAAGCAGGTTCTCGCGCACGCTCATCTCTCCGAAGATGCGGCGATTCTCCGGGACTACCGCCATGCCGCTGCGGACCCGGTAGCTCGTCGGTCGGTCCTGGACCGGCTCATCCAAGAACTCCACCGTGCCACTGCTGACGGGGACGGTGCCGAGGATCGCCTTTAGGGTGGTCGATTTGCCGGAGGCATTTCCCCCTAGGAGGCAGACTAGCTCGTCGGGGAAGATCTCGATGCTGACATCCTGAAGGATGTGAATAGGCCCGTAGAAGGTGTTGACCCGGTCGAGCCGGAGCAGGGGGATATGTTCGGAGGTCGTCATGGGTTCAACCTCCCCCTCCGGCCCAGGTAGGCCTCGATCACCTTCGGATCGGAGGTCACTTCATCGTATGACCCCTCGGCGATCTTCTCACCGTGGTCGAGGGCGATCACCCGGTCCGAAATCGTTCCGACCACACTCATGTCGTGCTCGATCAGGAGGGTGGTGTAGCCACCCTCATCGCGCAACCGACCGATGAGCTCGGTCAACTCGGCCGACTCGTTGGGGTTCATGCCAGCGGTGGGCTCATCGAGCATCAGGAACTTCGCCCCGGTGGTCATGGCACGGGCGATCTCTAAACGGCGGCGATTGGCGTAGGAGAGGCTGTAGGCGGGCTGGTTGTGCCGATACCCCTGGAGCCGGGTCCCGAAGAACGCCAGGTTCTCCTCGGCGAGGGCTCGGACCCTGGCCTCCTCCGAGCGCCAGCGCGGCAGCCGCAGGATGGTGGCCAGCGGCCCGCAGCGGGTGTGGCAGAAGGCACCCGTCATCACATTCTCGAGCACGCTCATGTTGAGGTAGATCCGCAGCGTCTGGAATGTGCGGGCGACGCCGAGTGCGGTGATCTGGTGGGGGCGCAGTCCCGCAAGCGACCTCCCGTCAAACCGGACGACTCCCCGACCGGGCGGGTAGAGGCCGGTGAGGATGTTGAGGACGGTCGACTTCCCTGCTCCGTTGGGCCCGATGAGGCTCACAATCTCCTGTTCTTCTACCTTGAAGGAGAGGTCGTTGATAACCGTGAGGCCGCCGAAATTCAGGGTGACATTCTCGAATTCTAAGAGGGCCACGGTTCAGACTGCCCCGGCTCGTCGCAGGCCCCTCATGTCACCCGGACCTCAGCCTTGCCTAGCAACCCCTGGGGCCGGACGATCATGAGCACCACTAAGGTCGTGCCCACGATCACGATGCGGGTGGCGGCTGGCTCGAGCGCGAGCCGGGTCTCCCAGGCGAAGGCGGACAGGTAGAGGCTTAGCGCGAGAAGTGGTAGGAAGAGTCGCTCCCGGTGCCGCACCAGAATCGTGGTTAGCAACGTCAGGACAGCCAGGACCACCACCACATTGCCGATCGACTTGGCGCTCTCCGGAATCACCAGCCAACTCTGTACCAGCCGGTTCAGGAACGAGCCCGAACCGCTGCCGCCGATGTCGAGGCCTGGGGCGATCAGAAGTACAAGGCCCTTGACCACCAACCCCCCTGCCACGGTGGCTGCCAGCAGTACCGCGAAGCGTCTGAGCGGTCTGAGGAGGGCCAGCAGGCCGATCAGACCGGCGCCGTAGAAGAGGAAACCTGCCAGCGTGATGCTGCGCAGCAGCTCAGGTAGAACGGTGAAGATGAAGGCACCGATGACGACCCCGGACAGGCTGCCGATGCCGCCCAGCACCACCATAGCGTAGAGATTGATGAGGGTGAGGACGCTGTAGCGGGGAACGGGGACGACATTGCCCTGCCAGGCGGCGTCGACGACCCCCGCCACGGCCGCGATGGCGGCACCGACGGTGAACGCCAGTAGCTTCATCCGGTTGGTGGGGGTCCCCATCGCCTCGGCTGCCAGTTCGTCGTCGCGAATCGAGTGCCAAGCCCGGCCGATGCGCGAGTAGTTCAGGTGACGCACCGCCACGAAGATCAGTACCAACAGGGCCAGGAACAGGTAGTAGTACTGGAGGGTGGTCTCGAAGGTGAAGCCGAACAGCGAGACCTCATCGAGGCGGTTGATACCGTTGGGTCCGCGGGTAAGGTCTATGGGTCGGGTCCTCCAGGGGACCCGGACCCGGGTGGCGGTGAGGGCGAGTTGGACAAACACCTGGCCGAAGCCGAGGGTGACGATGGCTAGGTAGTCGCCGGAGAGTCGCAGGGAGACGAGCCCCAGTAGTCGCCCGACGGAGGCCGTGGCCAGCACGATGAGGGGTAGGCTTACCAGGGTCGGCAGGTGGATGCCCTTCATGCTGCCGATGATGATGAAGTCCGATGACAGGTAGGCGTAGAGGTAGCCAGCGATGCCGAAGAAGGCGACGTAGCCTAGGTCGAGCAGCCCGGCGTAGCCGACCACCACGTTCAACCCGATGGCTAGCATGGCGAAGATGAGGAAGCGAGCACCTATGCGCAGGATGAAGGCGTCGTTGGAGAGTCCGATCAGATCCAAGAACGGCTGCGACCCGGTCACGACCGGGGCGAAGATGAGGAGCAGCAGCACCAGCCCAAAGCGCTTGGTCAGCGGAATGCTCTCCCAGACAGCCGCGATGCGGCCCCCGATGCCGGTCTGGCCGCGCCGGCGGGTCGCTTCCTGGGCGACCCATTCGTCGGCTCCGATGCGGGGTGGGGCCTCCTCACCGGTCGCCGGTGGCCTCTGATCGCTGTCGTCGAGCATCCCACTCACTCACACCTTCTGGAGCAGCGGCCGGCCCATCAGGCCGCTGGGCTTGAGCAGGAGAACGATCACCAGGACTATAAAGGCGACGGCATCCTTGAAGGTTGCGGAGATGTAGACACTGGTGAACGACTCAGCCATTCCGAGCAGGAGGCCGCCGGCAACGGCGCCGGGGATGCTGCCGATGCCACCTACCACAGCTGCGGTGAAGCCTTTGAGACCCGCCAAAAAACCCATGGTGTGCCGGATGCTGAGGAAGACGATTCCGACGAGGACACCGGCGGCGCCGGCCAACACCGCACCGAGGAAGAAGGTCACTAGGATTACCTGATTAACGTTGATCCCCATCATCGCTGCCGCGTCGAGGTCGATGGAGACAGCGCGCATGGCACGACCGAGGCGAGTCTGTCGAACGAAGTAGGTGAGCGCCAGCATCAGCACCAGCGTGGTGCCGATCACGAGCAGCCGTGAGGCGTGGACTGAGAGATCACCTAGGTCGAAAGAGGCGTCTCGAGGGATCAGCGTCCCACTGCCATAGCTGAGTGGTCGGGGGCTCACGGTGATCTGCACGGTGTTTTGCAAGATAAACGAGACGCCGAGCGCGCTGATCAGGGGGGCGATACGTGGCGCGTAGCGCAGCGGCCGATAGGCGAAGCGCTCCACCGCGACACTCACGACCCCAGCTCCTACCATGGCAACCACTAGCATCGACACGATGATTAGTGCTGTCGGGATGAGCGCCCCTGCTTCGGTGAACAGCATGATGAACACGCCGTAGCCCAGATAGGCGCCGATCATATAGATATCGCCGTGGGCGAAGTTGAGCAGCTTGAGGATGCCATAGACCATGGAATAGCCGAGGGCGATGAGCCCATAGACGCTGCCCAACGTAAGGCCGTTAATGAGCGTTTGCGGCAGGAGGGTGAGGAAGATCTCCATGGTGAGTGGTGAGGGCAGATGGATGGGGGACGACTCCCCCGGCTGGGGCGGAATCTCCGGGGGAGTCGGCTGCAGGTAGCGCAGTTACCGCAGGAGCACGAACTGCCCGTCCTGAACCTGGAACAGCGAGAAGGTGCTGCTCGCCGCCTGATTGCCCTCCCCGAAGGAGATGGGGATGCCCAGCGGCGTGGTCTCTAGGTCGGTCGCGGCGAGAGCGTCCAGCACGCAGCTACGAGAGATGCTGTCGGCGTTGGCGCAGGTCTCGATGGCGTTCAGGGTCACGAAGGTGGCGAAGTGGGCTGCGCCGCCGAAGGCGCCGAAGCGGTCCGCAAACTCGGCAGTATAAGCGAGGTTGTAGATCTCCATGGTCGGCACCAGGTTTGGGTCGGGTGAGAAGAAGGTTACGTAGGCCCCGTCGGCCGCCTCCCCAGCGATGTCCACCCACTCGAGTGTGAAACCACCGTCGGGCAGGAAGTAGATACCTTCGAAACCCTGCTCGTCGAGTTGAACCGCCAGCGCTGCGGCCTGGCTGGTGATCTGGTTGGGGAAGAACACCACGTCAGAGCCACCAGCGATCGCTCGGGTAGCGATCGACGAGAAGTCGGTCTCGTCCTGGGTGACCGATGTCCGCTCGATGTCGCTTAAGCCCGCATCGAAGAGTAGGTTTTCGACCTCATCGTTAAGGCCCACCGCATAGCTCGACTGGTCGTCGAGGAGGAACGCGGAGGTCACGCCCAACTCGGCAAGCCAGAAGTCGGTGATCGTCCTGCTCTGGTCGGCGTCGGTGGGGATGGGTCGGAAGAAGGTGGGCGTCCCCGGGTCGGTCAGCGCAGTGTTGGTGCACGACTGCGTTACATGAGCCAGTCCGGCGTCCTCGAAGATCGGCTGAGTTGCCTCGCACACCTGGCTGCCGGCTGGACCGACCACCGCGACGATGGCGTCGTCCGCCGCCAACCGCTCCGCCACGATGCGGCCGGTGTCGGGGTTGATCTCGGTGTCCCCTTCAATCAGCTCCACGTTGAGCCCGGTGCGGAGATTGAAGATGTCGACAGTGACCTTGACGAAGCCGAGTTGCTCCTGGCCAATCGCTGCCGCCCCTCCTGTCAACGGTCCCAAGAAGCCGATCTTGACGGAGTCTTGTGCTATGACTGCGGCCAGAGATGTCAGGAGCAGCGCAGCGCCTGCAATCTTCAGGGTGATGGTACATAGGGTTCTCAAGGTGATTCCTCCCAATCTCAGGCCCTAGGCCCAGCTTCTTGTGACGGGACAGTTCAGGATAGAGTCTCCTGCACCCCTTTCTCCTGCGCACTCGGACGATATCTCGAGGGGTAGTCGATGATCCGGTCCCACTCGTCGGCGGCAGAGCGGGCCACCACCGCCCTCAGCGGCCCCTCCCCGATGTTGAATACCTCGTGGGGTACCCCCGGCTCGATGTAGATGAAGTCGCCGGCCTCATTCTCGACCGAGTAGCGCAGATCGGATCCGTAATCGTGCCGCACGCGTCCCTCGAGGATGAAGAGCATTACCTCGAAGCCGTCGTGGATGTGGGCGTAGGCGATCGCGCCCGGCGGCACCGTGGCGACATTCATCGACAGGCCCGTTGCCCTCACGTTCTTGCCCGACAGCCCCGTCTTGTAGAGGATCCCGTTCCAGTCTCGATTTTCCCCCCCCCCCCCGCGAATTACGGAGATCCCTCTGTCTCCCTCGACATACTGCAGCAGATCCTCCCGTTTCTCCATAGGCAGATCGCACCTCCACGAACCTATCCCGTCCCTGTTGAGCCCGTGCCGGCTGCCCCGCACCGAGTGAAGGGCACGGTCGTTCACCTCCTGCTCGAAAGCCTATGGAACTGAGTGTACACCCAGAGCGGGAATTGATCTGGACGGCCCGGTCAGGGGGGTCACGAGGTCTTGGGCACCGCTACCACCCGAACATTCCAATATCCTTGGCCCTACCCCGTTTCTCCAGCTTATGCTCAGTTCCGGAGGACGACCAGGATAACGAATAGGTAGGCGACCGGCACGGCGATCAGGATACCGTCGATCCTATCCAGGACTCCGCCTTGACCGGGTAAGAACACCCCGGTGTCCTTGACTCCGGCCCAGCGCTTGAACAGCGATTCGAATAGGTCGCCGAGTTGAGCCGCTGCTGCAGCTAGGACGCCGAGCACGATCCCCTTGATCCAGTCGATGTGGACACCCTGCCAGGTTTCGAGAGCCACGATGATGCTGGCCACGCCAGCGATGGCCAGCATCATGCCTCCTACCGCACCCTCGATCGTCTTCTTGGGACTGATGTGCGGGGCGAGTTTGTGGCGTCCGAACAGGGTTCCGAAGGTGAAGCCGCCCACGTCCGCTCCGATGACCGCCAACATCGGCAGCGTTAGATACCACAACCCGAGCGCTCCGTCTGGGGTGTAGCGGAGGGTGATTACAAAGCTGAAGAGCCAGGGGATATAGAGATAGCCGAACAGTGTAAAGACCAAGCTGTTAAACGAGTTGCTGTTCGGCCGGAGGACCTCGAGCCCCACCAGGTAGAAGATGAACAGGCCGAGTAAGGCCTCGCGCCAGTCCGTCCCCAAGGGCCTCATGCCGAGATAGCTGGCGGGCAGGGATGCGGGTAACGTGAGCGCGGCCGCCACCCACAGGCTCCGGAGCCGGACTGTGATGCCGCGCAACCTCAGCATGGCGCTGTATTCGTACAGCGCTATGCCGCATAGCAGCAGGTAGACGGGAGCGAGTAGCGGTAGGCCGATCCAGAGCACCAGCAGTGTAGCGAGGAAGGCCAGGGCCCCGGAGATGACGCGGGCCCGCTGGGAACCCCCGGACGATGTCGGGGCGGGCGTCGTCGGTGCCGGATTTCGCGTCTCGATGGCGGGCTCGTCTCTAGCTGGATTCAGAGGTGAGGAGGTTTAGACCTCCATAATGTCATTCTCTTTTGCCTTCAGTCGCTCATCTATGTCGGCCGTGAACTGGTCGGTCAACTTCTGCACCTCGGATTCGCCGAGCCGAACGTCGTCCTTAGTGAGGAGGTTCTCCCTTTCCAGCTCGTTGAGTTCGCTGTTGGCGTCGCGGCGGATGTTGCGAACGGCCACCCGGGCCTCCTCGGCTAGATTCTTCGCGGCGCGGACCAGTTCGCGGCGACGCTCGTCATTAAGCGGTGGAACGGCGATGTAGATAACGTCCCCTTGATTATTGGGGTTGAAGCCGAGCCCACCCTCCTGGATCGCCTTCTCGATGTTCTGGACCGCGCCCTTGTCGAACGGTGTTACTAGCAGTGTGCGCGGGTCAGGGCTCGAGATGGAGGCCAACTGGTTCAGAGGGGTACTGGTGCCGTAGTAGCTGACCGTGATCCGGTTGAGGATCGCTGGGTTGGCCCGGCCAGTGCGGATCGTGGCGACATTCGCCTCGAAGGCGTCGAGGGATTTCTGCATTCGCTCGCGCGTCTCCTTGAGCACACTTTCCATTCCCAACCTCCACTGGATGCGCATAAAAAGCCGGCCGGACCGCTCGGGCGCTCTCCAGTGTACCCTCTGGGGACGCGCTAGCGTTCAGGAGGCGAAGGTCTTCTCGGCCTCAGCGCTGATGCGGGTGCCGATCCGGTCACCCGCGAGGAGCCGCACAAGGTTTCCCTCCGTGAAGATGTCGAACACGGTAATCGGCATCCCCCGATCCATGCACAGGCTGATGGCGGTGGCGTCCATGACCTCGAGGCCCCGGTTTAATACGTCAAGGTAGCTCAACCGCTCGTACCGGACCGCATCGGGGTTGCGGTGAGGGTCATCGCTGTAGACGCCGTCGACCCTGCTCTTGGCCATCAGCACCATGTCAGCGTCGATCTCGAGGGCGCGCAGGGCCGCTGCGGTGTCGGTCGTGAAGAACGGATTGCCGGTTCCGCCGCCGAAGATTACCACCCGGCCCTTTTCCAGGTGCCTCAGAGCGCGCCGGCGGATGTAGGGCTCCGCTACCTCCTGCATGCTGATTGCGGACTGTACCCGGGTGTGGATGCCCCGCTGCTCAAGGGCGTCCTGGAGCGCCACCGCGTTCATCACTGTGGCCAGCATGCCCACGTAATCCGCAGTGGCGGGGTCCATGCTGCCTCCATGTTGCGCCCCCCGCCAGAAGTTGCCCGCGCCCACCACCACTGCAAGTTGATCGCCGCGATCCACAGCCGCGGCGATCTCCTTGGCGAGGGCCTGGGTGGCGTCCGGAGCGACGCCGAAGCCCCGCCCTCCGGCGAGGAACTCGCCAGAGAGCTTGAGCAGAACCCGGCGAGGGGTCACTCTCCTATGGTGACGCGCGAGAAGCTACCGATCTGAATATTCTCACCCAGGGTGGCGATCGCTTCCTTGATCAGCTGCTCGATCGTCTTCTTTTCATCCTTAATGTAGGGTTGCTCTAAGAACACCTGCTCCTCATAGAACTTGTTCAGGCGACCATCGACGATCCTATCGGCCACCTGCTCGGGCCTGCCTTCCTCGATCACCTGCCTGCGGAGCGTCTCTCGCTCGGCGTTCACGATGTCCTCAGGCACATCCTCACGCCGCAGGTAGCTGGGATTGGCCATGGCGACATGAATTGCCAGGTTCCGGGCCAGCTCCTGGAAGTTCTCGTTGCGCGCCACGAAGTCGGTTTCGCTATTCAGAGCGACGAGGGTGGCGACCTTGCCGTTGTGGTGGACGTAGCTCCCCACGAACCCTTCGGAGACCTCGCGGTTCGACTTCTTGGCGGCTTTGGCGATGCCTCGTTCGCGCAGCAGTTGGGCCGCCTTCCCGATGTCCCCATCGGTCTCTTCGAGGGTGTTCTTTACGTCCAGCATCCCCGCCCCTGTCAGGGCGCGCAGCTGCTTGATGTCCTGCATCCTTGCCATGGTCGTTCCTCTCTCTTGCAGCCTGTCAGGCCTCTCTCTTGGCCTCTTCCGCTGCCGTAACCTCTTCCTCGGGAGCCACCTCGGCTGTCACGACCTCGGCCTCCACTGCTTCTGACTCGATTTCCGGGGGCACCTCGGTCGCGGCTGCCTCGGTGACAGGATTCGCTTGGGCGCCCTCCTGAGAGGTGGACTCCGACCCTCCCCCCTCTGCGAGTTGCGCCGCAGCCTGGATGGTTCTCTCGGAAGAGGAGATCGGGGTAGGGAGTGTTTGTCGGTCGCCGCCGATGTTGAGTGGGCCGAGCGGTTGCTCCACGGCGGCGTCCGCGCCGCCACGGATCTCGACAATGACGTCGGCAAGGCGCGCCGTAACTAATTGGATGGAGCGGATTGCATCGTCGTTGCCGGGGATGATGTAGTCGAGCGTGTCAGGGTCCGAGTCGGTGTCTGCCAGCGCCACGACCGGGATATCGAGCTTGTTCGCCTCGCGAACAGCGATCAGCTCCTTGGTGGGATCGATCACAAACAGCGCGTCGGGCAGGCGGTTCATCTCCTTGATGCCGCCCAGGTAGCGACGCAGGCGCTGAAGCTCCTTGCCCAGTCCGATCTGCTCCTTCTTACTGTAGCGCAGTATCGACTCGTCCTCGAACATCACCTCGAGATCCTTGAGCCGGTCGACCCGGGTACGGATGGTTTTGAAGTTGGTCAGCAGACCGCCGAGCCAGCGCTCGTTCACGTAAGGCATCCCGCAGCGACTCGCCTCGGCACGGAGGATCTCCTGCGCCTGCTTCTTGGTACCGACGAACAGGATGGTGCCACCCCGGCCCGCCATGTCGCGCAGGTAGTCGAGGGACTTCTCGCTCTCTATCAGGGTCTTCTGGAGGTCGATGATGAAGATGCCGTTGCGTTCCGCGAAGATGTAGCGCTTCATCTTTGGGTTCCAGCGCTTGGTCTCATGACCGAAGTGGACGCCGGCCTCCAGAAGCTGCTTCATTCCGAGATAGGACATGCAGGTTCCTCCATGGCGGGACGTTGGGAATGGGTGAGTGTCGGGCCAGACCTTAAGCAGGTAGCCCCGCTGTCGTGACGACCGGACGGACATCCCGCTGCCGTACCGAGTCAAACTTCTAGATGATAACAGAAAGAGAGGGGGAAGTGGGTTGTGACGGGTCCGGCCCTCTACGCCGCAGCTACTCGTGCTGCAATCTGCGGCTGCAACGACACCACCCATCACCTCTCCGGTTCCTGAGTCAGGGGTTATCGCGACAGACCCCTGAATAGGGGTGGTCGGATCGGTGAGCTGCGAGGTGGGGAGCGCGGTCCGTTACCGCTCGGCCCCTATTGGTGACTGTGACCCCTTGATGCACTACTACTAGGTGAACATGTAGATTGTCTTTACTCACCCCCCACTTCGCACCAGGTAGAGACCGAGTAGGCAGTGCTCAGCACCTCAGCCTCTGGCAAGGGTTGAGGGAACCGCTCATTCTGTAGCAGCGCGTAGGTCTCGACCGAGTACAGCCACTCTTCCAGGTCACGGCCCCGAGGTTGCCCATAGGCCCAGAAGCGAACCTCGTCAAACAGGGCGATATTGCGGTGGCCAACCTCAACCGTCTCCAGAGGAGGCACGTCAGCAGCTGTGGCAGCATAGAGGCCCCTAGGTCCTTAGGACCTCAGCCAGGTGGTTGTGGTTCAGGGGTTAGGTGCTTCTTCATCGAGGGTGTTGCTCGGGTCGCAAACGGGGCACAATTGATAGGCATTCAGCAGTTGGCCACAAGCGTATCTAATGCTTCTTGAAATCCCCCAATTCGAACGTGGTAATCAAGTCCCTTCTCGTGTTCAGAATTTACTAGCGAGAAGAAAAAAATATGATGAGCATCGGGCTTTGCTTTTGCAAAGTGTGCCAGTAGGTAAACTGGAAATTCACCGTCAAATGCCCACACGTTGGCATCCATGGGCATAGCAAACTTTTTCATCGTCCAGTCCACATCATAATTCATCGTGAACATTACAAAGCAGAGCCCCTCAGGATCTACGACTGCCCTCATAGCGTCAAGATGAAACACCATTTCAATCCCGTCACCTGCACAGCGTGCAGCCAATCCGGCGGCCCTTACTCCCGGGGGTGCCTGAAAAGCCTGGGCCATCATCTGACCGATTTCAGGGAATACCACCCAGTCCCCAACCAGTATCTTCTTTGCTCGTGGAGCTTGTACACCTAACAGTCTGCCGAGTAGTCTCATAACCTTATAGTCGCAAAATCCAAGTGATAATGCACACGGACGAGGGGGGGGTCAAGATGCGAAGAACGGCCTCATGGATAGCTCTTATAGGTGGGGGATTGGGTGGACTACTTGCAATTATTCAGTCTGCTACAAGTCCCGGGAGCGGAGTATCGGCTGTTGGTTGGATCTTAACGCTGGCAATTTTCGTAATGGGCATCACTACGCTGAACTCGCAGGGGAAGAGTAGGGCTCCCGGGATTGCTCTTATCGTCTTGGGAGTATTGGTGCCTTGGTTTGGCGTGGTTTCTATCGCAGCCTTGCCCGCGATAATCGGGGGAATCTTGCTCATTCGTGACGCAAATAGATCCAACCAGTAGAAGTCACGCTCGATAGTACATACCCCCCTGCATACCCTGCATAACCACCCTCTTTTTCCCGTAAGAGTGGTTTCGGAACGATTCCGGCCTCTGGTTGGTGAGCCGCAGGAGCTAGCAGGCCTCTTCGTTCACTCTCAGGAACTCGACGAGGAACTCGTCCATTAGCCTGGATATCGAAGACAGAATGTAGCTCGCACCGCTACTTTGTATACCGGTGGTTCCAATGCTCCAAGTGGCTGCTCGATTGGTGCGACCTGATGCCAAGTCAAGAACCTCTTTGTGGTACTCCAACTCAATGTTAAAGGCTGTGCGAACCACGGTCACGTTGACGTAGAGAAAAGAGCTGTCGTAACGATCTGAACTGTACAGTCGTGCCGAACGCAGGCGACTCTCCACAGTGGCCTGAATCGACTCCTCGGTAAGGCCTATCCGTGCAGCATCGGGATCGGAAGACAACCCCCCTTCCACGACAAGGTACATCGGCTCGCAGTTGTTGAAGAGTTGGAAGCGGTGGTAAAAAAACTCTGCGGTAGCCTCACCAACCGGAGTGAGAGCCAGAATAACTACAGCCATGGCCGGTATTAGCCTGCCTCGGTTGAGAATCGATAGACTCATGCCGCACCCCGATTCTGCCCCGCACTTTAGCTGGCTGCGGGGCAGATCCACTCTACCGTGGTAGGTATGCGCTCTATACAGTCGAAGCCGGATATGGTGACCCTCTGAGAGCGCCGTTAAGGCCCCTCGAAACCGTCTCAGGTATCAGTGAATATCTCTCGCCCCCGATAGATTTCCTGACAATTACGTCGTTTGCTACCTGAACAACACCCCCGAGTGGAGCAGGTTGAAAGCTGCAATCTTGAGGTTCACCCGCGTTCAAAGTCGGACTCTACGGGTGAGTGACAAGAACGTCTTCACCTGAGCCGCCTGAAGGGTCAGTGACCTCACCAGAGTACTGAAACTCGCTTCGACTCGCTTTCGAGCTCGATCAAGGGACTCAGACCACGCGCCGTTACTTCCCCAAGGACGGACAAAAATGGCTTCGAAGGACGGGTTCTTCGGACTGGAACTCCGGGTCATGTTTGATCGCTTTGGTGTCAGCACGCCTGTGCCGATATAGGCTTTGTCTCCCAGAACCAGTTGCCCTTCCAGTCCCGCAGTCAGTTCTCGAGCCAGCCAAGGACGGACTCACAAGCGGACTCGTTGGGTCCGGGTCACATCAGGATGATGCGCCGCTGCGAAAGCCCATCTCTCGAATAACCCGTCAAGGTTGGTTGGTCAAGGCGGGCAGCTTGAAGCCAAACACCATTCCCATGGTGCTAAATCCCTTCCTAGCCTCAGGAAACTTTGACCAGGACGAGCGTTTCCCCAAGGCTGGGGTCCCCCAAAGACAGGTTCGCCGGACCTGGGGGTACGGACTCTTCGGGTTCGCTACCGGCAGTGGTTTGCTGTCGATCAGATGAATCCGGTCATCCCCCAGCACTGAGAGGGCGAGCTTGGCCACTAGCCTCTCGGCATTCCGCAAGATCCGGTGATAGCGAGTGTAGTGGGGCAGCTTGGGGACCCGAAGCGAAAACAAGCTCTACGGGCCCAACGAAGCCGTCCTTGTACCCCCCAAGGGGGGACCCCGCCGTCCTTACAGTTCTCTGAAGAGCTGATTCACGATCCAGTACCAGGTACTCTCATGGGGTTGGGCTAGGATCTCTCCTACCACTGCAATAGTGCGGCCATCCTCGCCGCGGAAGGTGGGACGGAGAGGAGAGGACATCAAGCCCCTAACTACTGATTCCGAAAGACAATACCAACTAGATTAGGTTCGTTCCGCACCCCCTAAGCCTCGAAGATGGGAGCATCCCGTCTCACTACATAGCGGACTAGCTTCTCGTCTACACCCAGCTCCCGCGCTATGCCTCGGCAACTCTGCCCCGTAGTCACCAGGTACAGGATCAGTTCGTCACGATCAGCGACGGCTCGACGCCTCACGCGGCCAGACTTGCGCCCCCTTCTGGCTTGCGCCTGGGGGGAGTGGTCTAGGGGTGGGGTTGCCCAAATATTGATATCGGTAGGTATCAGCCGCCCCCTAGGAGCCGGGCGTAGTTTTTCAGCAACTGCGCGTACCACAGCTCACTCTTGATCAGCCCGTGGCAGCGCTCGGTGTCGTTGAGAACCAGATATTCGTCCGGCGCTCCCGCCCTGCCCCCATGGCCGATACCGACGTCGAACAGTACCGGTATGCCGAACTCATTGCCGAATATGCTCCAGGGACCGCCCCCGGCGATGTAGGGATCTGCTTTAACAGTGAGGTCGAATTCGGCACAGGTCTCCCGAACAGCGGTTAGCAGATCGGTGCTGGGGTCTGCCTCCAGTGGGTTGTGGGCGGCCAGGACCTCGAGTTCCACATCTGCCCGACCGGTCTCCTCGAGGTGGTGCCGGATCGACTCGATCACCGGCTCAACCCGGTAGCCGCGGGGCAACCTGATGTCGAACAGGGCCCAGGCCTCGCCGGGCAGTGAGAATACCGGACCGCCCGGGCCGGTGTAGCCCGCAGAGAGCCCGTTAATGTTGAAGCTTGGGTGGTAGAAGTAGCGGAGATAGGCCTCCTCCTCACTGAGTTCACTCGAGGAGGCACCGACATCCCCACCCACTCCTCCCAGGACCTCTTGCCAGCGTTTACCTGCGTTCCGGGCCACCAGCTGACGTACCTCCTCACGCTCCGCTTCGGTCGGCGCTGCCAACTGGTCATAGAAGCCGGGGACCTCCACCCGTCGCCCCTCGTCTCCGACGAGCGAGGCCAGCGCCTGCACCAGATGCCAGCTGGGGCTATCGACCAGGACCTGAGACATGCCGTGGCCGTTGCGGTTGACTGGCCCGCGCCCCCACGCCGCGCCGCTGGCTTTCAGCCGGGCGAAGATCAGGCCCTTGTACCCGAGGTGGGTCGCCAGGACGCCGTCGAGCTCCGCTGCCCCGGGACTGAAGCAGGCGCTGGCGGAGGCGAACCGGTCCCGGTAGCTGGCGACCATCTCTGCATAGGTAGGGCTTCCCTGGTTCTCTTCACCTTCGGCCAGGAACATGATGTTTACGGGGAGCGTCCCCTCGGTCTGGATGAGGCCTTCGAGGGCGTTGAGCCAGGTCATGTAGGGGCCCTTGCGAGATCTGGCGCCGCAACCGAGGAGGACCTCGCCCCATGGCTCCAGCGTTGTGCGCCGGGCCTCGAAGGGGGGGACGCTCCAGCGGGAATGATCCGGCGGTTTGGTGTCGAACATGCAGTAGTTGACGAGGGTGTGGGAGGCGCCAGCATCGTAGTAGGCCCAGACCCCCGGATAACCCTTGGTGGGGACGAGTTCTACCTCTTGACAACCGAGCTCCCTATAGTAGCCAGCCATCATCTCTGCGGTCTCCTCAACCCCGTTGTCCTCAGAGGGCAGGGTGGGCTGCTGGATGAGCGCCTGGATCCGGCCGATATGCCGCTCCCGGTTGTTAAGGAGATAGGTTTCGAGGGGTTGTGAGTCTGCCATGAGTCTTCTCCTGTCAGGACCGCTGATTCCAGTCGAGGTCGTTGAGCCGGTCGATGACTGTCGCGTAGGTGCGGCTCATACGGGAGGTGATCTCGAGGATGTCTCTCATGGTGGCTACTAGGCGGGCGGTAAAGTCCTCGCCCACCCCATCGACGGCGGGTTCGGCCCGGCCTGAACCGTCCAGGGCCCCGCAGCGAACTGCAGTCCAGAGGAGTTGCCGCTGAATGGCGGGGGTGTGAAGTGCGTCGGGGTTGCCGGTTAAGAAGGCGATCATGGCCGCAAGTCCGTAGGCTGCCCAATCGGAGACGGAACCGACCAGGATGTGATCGGCCTCGACCCCGGCCGCGATGCTCTCTGTGGGGGCGCCGACATAGGCGGTGCCGAAGGGGGTCTCCTGGTCGACCACCGCTGCCAAGGCTCCAAACCCCACTTCATTACCGAGGTCGCCGATGGCGATTGTAGGGAGACCTCTGACGTGCGCTAGCTCGAACAGAGCGTCGGTCTTGGCGACCATGCCGGACACGTCGCTGCCATTCCCCTGAAGGTAGGCACCGTCTCCGTTCGCCCCAGGCTTCTCGATCGCGATGACGAGCTTGGAGCCGAAGGTGTCCAGAACCTCCTCGGCCTCGGCTGAGGCTCGTGAGGTGTCGGCCGTGAACGGTATGACGGCCCCCGAATGGGGATATTGGTGCATCTCGTCGCGCGTCGCGTAGAGGTTGAGGCCCGCTGCGGTCATCAGGGCACTCATGACGGGCACGGTGGCCGCCTCGGTGACGATGACGGGGTGTGCCCCTAGGGCGATATCGAGGGCGCGCGCAACGACAGCTGTGCCGATCAGGCCGTCGAGTTCAGGCTTCCCGTAGGGCAGGAAGGGGAAGCCGGTAGTGAGCACGACCGTATCGCCAGCCGAGGTGTTCTCGAGAATAGCGCGCGCAGCCCCGAGGGTGAGCGGTTCGCCTGCGACCGCCCTCGCTGCTCGGTAGAGGATGCGGCCGACGTGGTAGCCGCGCAGGTCGAGGGTTATCAGCGCGTCGAGATTCTCTCCGACCGCTGCAGCCACGATAGGGTTGACGTCACTCATTTGGCCTCCAGCCGTCTGGCTTGGAATAGGGCGATCTCCTGCCGGATCCTATGGCGGTGCGGGTGCTGGGGCCTTCGAGGATCGTCCGATAGAGGTCGGGGAAGCGGTCACGAAACAGGAGTCGGTGACGCCGTTGCCTGGCTACCTCGTTGAGGTCGATATCCTCCACGAGCAGGTACGGTTCGTTCAGCGGCGCCTCCGCAATCGTGTGACCGGCCGGACTAACGATCCTGCTACCCCCGAAAAAATTGATGCCGCGCTGCTCTCCAACCGTGTTCACATAGATGGTAAAGAAGGCGTTCTCCAGCGATCTCACCTTGAGCAGGCAGGGCCAAGTGTCCTGGAACTCGTCAGGCCCGGCGGAGAGGACGATATGGAGGGTCGCACCCTGGAGGGCCAGGACCCGGGCCACTTCAGGGAAGGCGATATCGGAGCAGATCTCAATGCCGATGGGACCGAACGGGGCTTGGGTGGTCGTGATCGCCTTGCCGGGAGCGAAGAAGCACCCCTCGACATAGGCCCCATAGGTTCCCAGATGGATCTTATCGTAGATAAAGGTGGTGCCATCGGGATTGGCCAGTAGCGCACTGTTGTAGACCAGGTGTGGAAAACCCGGATCCGCCCGGGCCAGGCCCATCACAACGGAGAGTCGGTAGCGCTGGGCCAGTTGACTCAGCTCGTCCTGCAGCGGTCCGGGCAGAACCACGGCGGTGTCGGCGAAGGCTTCGTTGGCCAGATATCCTTGCAAGAAGAGTTCGGGGAAGACGATCAGCTGCGCGTCGGCCTGCCCCGCCCGTTCGATGTAGGTCTTGGCCGACTTCCAGTTCTCGTCGACGCTGCCAACCTCTGAAGGGGCCTGGGCCAACGCTGTCCGGATGACCATGGTGGTGCCTCTCACTGGTTCAGCTAGTGGTCTAGGGCAGGGCTGATGCCCTGCCCTAGCGGTTCGGTCAGTTGCTTTCGATGTCGATGGTCTTGAAGTAGATGTCCATATCCTGAGGCGTGATCTGGTAGCCCGTGATGTTGGATCCCATGGCCCGCACCAGTTCGGCATGGACGAGGTAGGAGAACCAGGCCTCATCTAGCAGCACCTGCTGAAGCTCCGAATAGGCCTGCCGACGCTCTTCGGCATCGACGAAGCCAGCGGCGTCCAGGATCATGTTGTCCACATCAGCGTTGCTGTAGGTCCGGGTGAGGACCTGGCCGGTGCGCCAGAACCAGTGGATGGCGGTATCCGGATCGGGGGACATGATGGTGATGTCCTCTAGGTCGACAAACTCCGCCGGTACCCGGAAGACGCTGGAGTAGGCGGCTTGATCCATGAATTGGGGCTCGAGGTCGATGCCGACCTCTTGCAACTGATTGGCTACCACCAACACCGTGCGTCGCAACTCCTCTTTGTTCCCGGTCATGATGGTGGTGCTGAAGCCGTCGGGATAACCGGCCTCGGCGAGGAGTGCGCGCGCCCGGTCAAGATCTGGAGCCGGGCCGTAGCGGGTCACGTTGGGGTCTTCGTAAAGGAAGCCGGGTGGGAGTGGTTTCTCAGCTGGGATGGCGTGACCGAAGAAGACGGAGTCGACGATCGCTTGGCGATCGAGGGCGTAGGAGATCGCCTGGCGGACCTTCGGGTCGGCGAACGGCCCGACCACGTCGCCGAACGACAGGTAGACCCAGTTCCAACCCGGTATGGTCTGGACCGTCACGTTGGGATCGGTACTGAGGGTCTCGATGTCCTTGTAGGGGATGTTGTCGACGAAATCTACCTCTCCGACAGTGAGGAGGTTCATGCGGACGGTCGCGTCGGGGACGAACCGCCACACGACCTCATCGACGAGCGGGAACCCCGGATCCCAATAGGCCTCGTGCTTCTTCAGGGTGATGTGGTCGCCCGAGACCCACTCGACGACCTCAAACGGCCCGGTGCCTACCGGATTGCGGGCGAACTCCTGGGCCCCCAACTCTTCAAAGGCGGCCTTGGATAGCACCAGGCCACCGAAGCCCTGGAGGGCGGTCAGCACGAATGGAGTAAAGGGGCGCTTGAGATTGTAGCGCACCGTGTAGGTGTCCACCACCTCGACGTTCGCCACCTGAGCGGCCGAGTAGAGGAAGGAGACCCGCATGCTGTTCTCGATGATGTAGTTGACCCCGAAGGCTACATCCTCTGCGGTCATCTCCCCGTAGCCGCGATGGAACTGCACGCCGGACCGGAGGGTGACCAGCCACGAGGTCGGCGACTCCTGTTCCCAGCTCAGGGCCAGCTCGGGCACAACGGTGTTGGTGTCGTAGTCGTAGCGGACCAACTGGTCGTAGAGGTTCCAGTCGAGCCAGGTAGCGGGCAGGCCGGCCTGCTCCATGAAGTTGAGGGAGTTGGGCTCCTCGAATATGGCGACCCGGAGGACCTTGTCGGACTGTCCGAAGGCTAAGCTCCCGAATAGCAAAGCGGCGAGAGCGAGGATAAGAGCATGCCTATTGATCTTCATCTGCTTCCTCCAAATGCGTGAATCGGCTTGGCATCTAAGCTGCGAACGACCGCTCGGCGGATATCACCTCCTCTAGCGCGTGCGGGGGTCTAAGATCTCCCGCAATCGGTCTCCAATAACGGTAACGCTTAAGACCACGGTGGAGAGGACGATGCCGGGGATGAGAGGATACCAGGGAGACTGCTGGATGTAGGGACGTGCCTCGGCCAGCATGAGACCCCAGCTTGGGGTCGGGGGTTGGGTACCGAGCCCTAAAAAGCTCATTCCGGCCTCGGCGATGATGGCAAAGGCGAGGGCTACCGTGACCTGCACGATGATCGGTCCGGCTGCGTTCGGCAGCAGGTGCCGGAGGATGATGCGGATGTCGGAGGCGCCCAGAGCCTTGGCCGCTTGGACATAATCTATCTCGCGGATGGACAGGGTCTTGGCGCGGGCGACGCGGGCGAAGACGGGGGTGTAGACGATCCCGAGCCCCAACATCACACTGGTCTCCCCGGGACCGAGAATGCCTATGAAGGCCACCGCCAGCAGGATCGCCGGGAAGGCGAGCAGGGCGTCGACGATCCGCATGAGAAAGGCGTCGATCAGCCCGCGCCAGTAACCCGACACCAGCCCGACCGGCACGCCCATGCCGACCGCTATGAGGACCGCCACGACGCCGACCCTCAGGCTGACGCGTGCTCCGAAGATGGTGCGAGCGAGCAGGTCTCGGCCGAAGCTGTCGGTACCTAACAGGTGCTTCTCGGATGGGGGGGAGACTAGCAGGTCGAAGCGCATCTTGTTGGGCTCGAGGGGGAGGAGGGGGGCGATCAGGGCCGCCACCATCACGACGAGGAGGATTGCCGCCCCGAGCGCGAACTGAACGTCCCGCCAAGAGGAGAGTTGCCAGGGGCCTCGCCCTCCCCGGTAGGGGCTGGCGAGTGCGGCCTTGGACGAATTCATGTCACAGCCTCACGCGGGGATCGGCGAACGAGGTCAGGAGATCGGCAAGGATGCTTGAGAGGATGAAGATCACGCCCACCGTGAGGGTCACCCCCTGGATGACCGGGAAGTCCCGTATCTCTACCGCGTTGATCAGGAGCCGACCGATACCGGGAATCGCGAAGATCTCCTCGATGATGATGGTCCCGCCGAGGAGCGAGGCGAAATTGAGGGTCACCAGGTTGATGGTGGGCAGCAGGGCGTTGCGGACCCCGTGGCGGAGGAGGACGACCCGCTCAGCTACCCCCTTGCTACGGGCCGTGCGGATGTAGTCCTCTGACAAGATATCTAGCAGGTCTGAGCGAACCAGGCGACTGAGCAGCGCGGTATAGATTAGCCCCAGAGAGATGGTTGGCATGGCGAGACGGGCTAAGGAGCCTCCGAGGTCTGGCAAGATGGGGAGATAACCGGAGATCGGCAGCCACCGCAGCTGAACGCCGAAGATTACGATCAGCACGATTGCGGTGAAGAAGTTGGGGAGTGAGATGGCTAGCGAGGTGGCGACCATCGCTCCACTATCTGCGAGTCCCCCCCTCCGGGCGGCCGCCATGATTCCTGCAGGGAGGGCGATGAGGATGGAGAACAGCGTCGCGCTGACTGCGAGGGTGAGAGTCGCTTCAAACCGTTCACTGATCATGGTTGTGACCGGCTGACCGGTGCGGACGGAGGTGCCCATATCCCCCCGGACCACCCGGCCGATCCACACCGCGTATTGCGTCCATAGGGGTCGATCGAGGCCGTAGCGTTCCCGCATCGCTGCTACTAGTTCGGGGGGGGCTTCCGGCCCGGCCAGGGCTGTCACCGGGTCCCCCGGTGCCAGGTGGGATAGCAGGAACACGATCACCGTGATGACCAGGGCGGTGGGCACGAGTTGGGCGAGTCGTGAGGCGAGGAAGGGAATCATGTCGTCAGTTAGGTAGTCTATCTCCCGGAGGGGCCCGTTTGTGCCGCAAGCGCGGGCAAGCTCCAAACCGCTAGCAGGAGTCCCACTAGAAACGCGCGGCGGCTAGGCGCCACCAAGCGTCCGTACCTCTGAGGGCTTCGTTGTCTTGGGCAAGGTCCCAAGGGGTCGCACCCCAGTTGGTTTGGGCGGCCCCGTCGGCCCCGGCGTCGAGAAGGGCCATGATAACGGCAGGGGCATCATTGTATCCGGCCGCATGGTGTAGGGGAGTGGTGTCGTACTCGGTCGTTCGCACCTCCAGCCACGCCCCGGCGCCCACTAGGGCCATGATAATGGCAGGGGCATCATTGTATGCGGCCGCGATATGCAGAGGAGCCTGGCCGTTCTCATCCCGGGCATTCACATTTGCGCCGCCAGCTACCAGGGCCCGGATGATGGCGGGGTTGTCGCTGCCCGCAGCCGCGTAGTGCAGGGGGGTCCAGCGACTCTCCCCATACCGGGCGTCCACATCTGCTCCAGCGTCCAGCAAGGCTGTGATAATAGCGGGGTTGTCGTTGAACCGGGCCGCATTGTGTAGAGGGGTGTCGCCAGCTCTATCCCGAGCATTCACATCTGCCCCAGCGCTCACTAAGGCACTGATGACGGCAGGGTTGGCGTTATACAAGACGGCGTGGTACAGCGGGGTCCAGCCGTCCTCGTCCCGGGCATTCACATTTGCGCCGCCAGCTACCAGGGCCTGGATGATGGCAGGGTCATCACCATCGTAGGCAGCTAGGTGCAGGGGGGTGTCGCCGTCCTCGTCTCCAGCGTTCACCTCCGCTCCGGCAGACACCAGGGCCCGGATGACAGCAGGGCTGTCGTTGTACAAGACTGCATGGTGCAGGGGGGTCCAGCCATTCTCGCTCCGGGCATACACGTCGCCTCCAGCCTCTACCAATGCCCTGATGACGGCGGGTGTGCCCCCCTGGGCCGCATAGAATAAGGGAGCATCGCCGTCCTCGTCTCCAGCGTTCACCCTCGCTCCGGCAGACACCAGGGCCCGGATGATGGCGGGATCGTTGCTGGAGAAGCCCGCCCAGTGCAGGGGCGTGCCGCCCAATCCGGCGCTCCGAGCATTCACATCGGCCCCAGCAGCGAGGCAAGCCTGTACCTCCGCTAGCGTCGCCGACTCAAAGAACACACTTGTGCTCCACTCCGCACACTCTGCGGCAACCGCGTGCTCCGCTAGTCGCTCGTAAGCACCAGAGCCCTCGAGTTCTTCTCGGTCCTCGGCGTAGTTCCAGGGGGTGTTGCCTACGCCGTTTTGGATCGCTGCGTCTGCCCCGGCGTTGAGCAGGGCTGTGATAACAGCAGGGTTGTCGTTGAACCGGGCCGCATTGTGTAGAGGGGTGTCGCCAGCTCTATCCCGAGCATTCACATCGGCCCCGGCGTTGAGCAGGGCTGTGATAACAGCAGGGTTGTCGTTGAACCAGGCCGCGTTGTGCAGGGGGGTGGCGTCGTACTCGTCGTCTCGGGCATTCACATCGGCCCCGATTTCGAGACAGACCTGCACCCCTGCAACCGTGACCCGCTCGAAGAACTCCGACGTGTTCCACCCTTCACACTCCGCTGCAACCGCTTGTTCCTCTAACCTCCGATAGGCGTCTGTACCCTCGAGTTCTTCTCGGTCCTCGGCGTAGTTCCAGGGGGTGTTGCCATCGTCGTCCCGAGCGGTTGCGTCTGCCCCGGCGTCGAGCAGGGCTGTGATGATGGCGAGGTTGTCACTGCCGTAGGCCGCCATGTGCAGGGGGGTGAAGCCAGAGTCCGCCCGAGCATTCACGTCTGAGCCAGCGGCAACCAAGGCTGTGATGATGGTGGGGTTGTCGGTATACAAGGCCGCGAGGTGCAGGGGAGTCAAGCCATCCTCGTCCCGGGCATCCACCTCTGCTCCAGCGTCCACTAGGGCTGTGATGATGGTGGGGCTGTCGGTGGACGCGGCCGCCCGGTGCAATGCGGTCCAGCCACCACCACCGCGAGCATTCACCCCGGCCCCCGCCCCCACTAGGATGCGGATGACGGTGGGGTCGGTACTGTTCGCCGCTGCGAATTGCAAGGGGGTGTTGCCATCTGCGTTCCGGGTATTTACCTCTGCACCAGCAGCAAGGCAATCTGCCACCGTCGCCGATGTGGCCCAGAAGAAGAAATCCGCCGTGTTCCACGCCGCACACTCTGCGGCAACCGCCTGCACCTCGCTCGCCTCGCTTAGTCGCCGGTAGGCGTCAGAGCCCTCGAGTCCTTCTCGGTCCTTGGCATAGTCCCAGGGGGTCTTGCCCCTGTTGTCCTGAGTAGTCGTGTCTGCCCCGGCGTCGAGCAGAGCTGTGATGATGGCAGGGTTGGCGCTGAACCGGGCTGCAAGGTGCAGGGGGGTGTCGCCCAACCCGGCGCTCCGAGCATTCACATCTGCCCCAGCAGCAAGGCAATTCTCCACTTCTGTAGGCGTGGCAGACAAGAAGAATAGGCTCGTGTTCCATCCCTCACACCCCTGCGCAAACCCCTGACTCGCTAATGCGAGTACGCCCGCAACCACCAGCAGATATCTCAGTCTCAAGGTCATCCTCCAACTTCAAAGCCAGACTCTTTGGGTCTGCCGCATCCTACTTCCTATAGAGCAACCTCACCACTGTCCCGAGATTCGGACTCTTCGGGTCTGGTGGCGAGTTCGGCTGTAGCGTAGTGACCAGGCACTGTGGGCGACTCCCAGCGACCCGCCTGTTGCATCTCGACGTGGAAGACCCTATCTCCCGGAGGGCCTGCCTCATCCCGCTAGCGTCCCCCCATGCCCGTGATCGTGATCCCCTTGATGAACCACTGTTGGGCGAATAGGTAGACCACGATGATCGGCAGCATGGCGACCACGGCGGCGGCCATGAGCAGCTCCCAGCGCACGTTGAACTGGCCCTGGAAGGCGCTTAAGCCCACAGGTATGGTGCGCATCTCAGGGGAATTGGTGACCACGAGCGGCCACAGGAACTCGTTCCAGTTGCCGAGGAAGACGAAGATCGCCAGCGCTGCGATGACCGGGGCGCTGTTGGGCATGATGATCTGCCACCATATCCGGAACGAGGAGGCGCCGTCCATGCGGGCGGCGTCATCGAGTTCCTGGGGGATACCTCGGAAGTATTGGCGGAGCAGGAAGATGGCGAAGGCAGGGGGCAGGATCAGGGCCTGGTAGCTGTCGTACCAGTTGAACTGTCGGATGAGGACGAAGTTGGGTATCAGCAGCATGGTGAAGGGGATCATCAGCGTCGCCAGATAGATGAGGAAGAGGGTATCACGGCCCCGGAAGCGGAGTCTGGCGAAGGCGGCAAGCGCCGAGGTGAGGATGGTCAGCAGGGTGACGGCGATGGCGACAGCTAAGCTGTTGAGATAGAAGCGGCTGAAGGGCATAGCTGTAAGCGCTTTGGTGTAGTTCGACCAGGCGAACTCGCTGGGGATCCAGGTGGGGGGAAAGGTGAAGATCTCGCGGGGGAGCTTCAGCGAGGTGGAGACCATCCACAGAAAGGGCAAGAGCATCAGCGAACTGCCGAGGATAAGGCCTAGATGTAGAGCCAGTTTGCCCCAGTTGATGCGGCGTCGGTCTGGTCTCTGAGAGGCTTGGACCACGGCTCAGCTCCCCGTCTCGTAGTGGACCCAGCGGCGCTGCAGGCGCACCTGGATCACGGTGAAGAGGAAGATGATGGCGAATAGCAGCTAGGCGATAGCGGTTGCCTTGCCCATGCGGCCGAACTCGAAAGCGTTCTGGTAGATATAGTAGACGATCGAAAGGGTTGCCTGCGCAGGTCCGCCTCGGGTCAGCACGAACGGTTCCGAGAAGAGTTGGAAGGCGCCGATCATCTGGATGACTAGCAGAAAGAAGGTGGTGGGGCTGACCATAGGGATGGTGACGTAGCGGAAGCGCTGCCAGCTGCTGGCCCCGTCGACCTTGGCGGCATCGTAGAGGCTGTCAGGCACCGCCTGAAGCCCCGCTAAGTAGATGACCATGGTAAAGCCGACATTCTTCCAGACGGTCAGCAGTACGACCGCGGGCTTGGCCCACACGGAGCTATTGAGCCAGTCGGGCGGAGCGATGTTCCAGCCGGTCGACTCCGCGAGCTGCCAGACCCAGGCGTTGGTGATGCCGAAGTTGCGGTTCAGCAGCCATTGGAAGATGATGGCGACCGCAACGATATTGGTCACCACCGGCATGAAGTAGATCAGCCGGTAGATCTCGAGACCGCGGATGCCCTGATTCAGGGCGACGGCGAACAGGAGGCCGAACACCAACTGGACCAGGACATATGGTCACCGCATAGAACAGGGTGTTGCCGAGCACCTTGCGGAAGACCGCGTCCTGGGTGATGAGTTGGACGTAGCTATTCACCCCGGCAAACTCCGGCGGGGTGAGCAGGTTCCAGCGGAAGAAGCTGAGCGCAAAGGCCCCGAGGATCGGCACCAGCACGAAGATGGCGAAGCCGATCAGGTTCGGCAACAGGAACGGGTAGCCTTCGCTCTGCTGGTGGGGCAGCCACCGATTCAGGCCCAGCCAGCGAGCCAGCAAGGGGGTTGTAGAGCGGCTAGTTGCCGTAGCCGTTGTCGCTCGGGAAGGCGTCTACCTGCGAGCAGAGTTCCGGCAGCACCTCTGCCGGGTTGGCTTCGCCGGCCCAGATCGACTCTAGGGTCGGGCTGATGATCGAGCCGTTCAACTCATTCCACTCAGGTGAAGAAGCTGATCCGTCCGGTCTTGGCGTTCTCGCCCTCAATGATGAAGGGATGAAGGCTATGCGGCTCTCAAGGGGTGTCGCCAGCACCGAGGAAGGCGTCGGAGCGGGCGGTCGACTGAAGTGCCGGCAGGATCTCGCCAGAGGCGGTGTAGATGGCGTCCATGAGGTCGAAGGCCAACTCGAGTTCGAAGATGCCACCCCGGGAGCGCTCTGGGTCGAGTTGAGGGATCTCCGCCTCGGCCTGTTCACGGTAGTGCCGCCAGTAGTCGGGCAGCCATGACAGGATGTCCTGGGCGCGGGTGCTGCCACCACCGATATAGGCCAGTCTGATGCGTGCCAAGAGGCACCTCCGCTTTCCGGAGACCCGGGCGGGCCGGGCTCTGAGCATCTCAGGGATTCCCGTCCCGGTGCCAACGGGCGAGAGCGAAGCCGGTCTCCTCCTCGATGGCCCGCAGGCGATTGTACTTGGCGAGTCGCTCGGAGCGGGTCAGCGAGCCGATCTTGATAAAATCCCCGTCCCAGCCGGTGGCGAGGTCTGCGAGCCAGTCATCCTCCGTCTCTCCGCTGCGGGCGCTCACGGTCACGGCCCAGCCGGCCGAGCGGGCTAGCTTCAGCGCCCGATCGGCCTCGGTCAGGGTGCCGATCTGATTTACCTTGAGCAGCAGCGCGTCGGTGGCGCCGGTCTTGAGCGCCCGGTCGACCCGCCTGGGGTTGGAGCAGAGGAGGTCGTCGCCCAGCACCAGCGCCCGACCGCCGACCCGCTCTCGCAATTCGGGCCAGTGATCCCAGTCGTCCTCGGCCAGGCCGTCCTCGATACTCCGGATCGGGTAGGCGTCGAGCCAGCCGAGCAGCCGCTCGATCATCCCCTGGGCCTCGAGCGCCTCCTCGCCGAGCCGGTACAGGCCCCCTTGGAAGAAGTGACTCGAGGCCACGTCGACAGCCAGCGCCACCTCCTCCCCTGGGGTGTAGCCCGCCGCCGAGATGGCCTCGAGCGCCTCCTCGATCATCGCCTCGGCGGTGGGAAAGGGGGGGGCGAGGCCCCCCTCGTCAGCTACCAGGGCCCGCACCCCATAACGTTCCCCGGCCCTTTCGGCGGCGTGCTGATAGATGTCGTAGACCGTCGCCAGCGCCTCGTCCATAGTGGTCGCGGCCTCTGGGATAAGGAGCACATCCTGGATGTCGACCTGCCCGCCCGCGTGCTTGCCGCCGCTGAACAGGTTGACCGTGGGCCTCGGCAGGGTGATCGGCTCGTGCCCGAACGCCTCGGCGAGGTGGCGGTAGAGGGGGCTATTGCCCTCTGCCGCCGCGCGGGCGAAGGCGAGCGAGGCTGCGAGGATAGCGTTGGCTCCCAGCCGGGCTTTGCCGTCGGTTCCGTCGAGCGCGATCAGCGCCCGGTCGAGTTCGCACTGGTGCTCGAAGGTCTGACCCTTGAGGGCTTCTCGCAATTCGCCCCGCAGGTGGGAGACGGCCTTCCGGCAGCCCAGTCCCCGGTAGCGTTCGGGGTCGCCGTCGCGCAGTTCTAAGGCCTCTGCCCGGCCCGTCGAGGCTCCTGAGGGTACCGAGGCGCTCCCGACAGCGCCGCTGGCCAGGGTGCAGCGGGCCAGTACCGTGGGACGTCCCCGACTGTCGAGGATCTCGAGACCTCCCAGGTCTGCGATGGTAGGCATCAGGGCAGCTCCTTTGCGAAACGCCGGATGAGGTCCGGGGTGCGTTGGGGCGGGGTGGTGAGGAGCGTCAGGACGGCGTTGCGCTGGGCCGCCCGGGCGGCTGGCCCGAGATACTCGAGGGGGGAGCGACCGCAGGCTCGGGCCAGCAGGCAGGCGAGCGTATGGCGCACCGCTCGCCCCTCTAGTTTTGCGAGCCAGGGGACCTCTCCGAGCGCCTTGAGATAGCTCTGCCAGAACTCCTCGCCGGCTTTGAGGAAGGTGTCACGAGCCCCCTTGAGGTGATGGGCCTTGCTGAGGAGGTGGGTGAGGGCAAAGCCTAGGTCGAAGGCTGGGTCGCCGAAGTGGATGACCTCGTGATCGAGCAGGATCAGGCGGCCGCGGTGGACCAGGATATTCTTCGGGCTGTAGTCGCCGTGGACGAGCGTCAGGCGCTCCCTGCGGGTCTCCGCGACGAGGTCGGTCAGGAAGGGGGCCGCGGCGGGGGTCCGCTCTGCGCTGAACAGGTGGTAGGGCTCGAGCCGGAGTGATTCGAAGAAGGAGCGATCGTCGAACACCTTTGCCACCCCGTCGCGCTGCTCTGAGCCGCTGCGATGAATGGTCCCCAGGAGGGTGCCAAACTGGCGGACCAGATCGCCGTCCACCTCGCCCTCGAGCAGCAACTCCTTCCAGTTCCGGTGCGGCCGGGGTGCCGCCTCCATCGCCAGCAGATTGCGGTCCCGATCCTCGAATACCAGCCGGGGGACGCTGCCTGCGGGGGTCAGTCGCGAGAGCCAGCGCAACCCCTCCGCCTCCCGGTGGGTCCGCTCCGGGCTGCTGAACCAGTCGACCTCGACCCGCAACTTGGGAAGCGCCTGTTTGAGCACCCAGGCTTCGCCCCCGGGTCGGGTGATGAGCACCGTCCGGTTCGAGACGCCGCCCCGGAGATTGGTCAGTTGCGACTGTTCGCCGGGCGCGATGCGGCCGGACCGTTCGAGGTAGGCGAGGAGCGCGTCGGGCCTCTCGATGTCTAGTTCAGCTTCCGGTCCCGCCATGGCGACTCAGGTGGTCGGGGGCTCTGGGTTCAGGTACCCCTTGGCGAGGAGAGTCTCGAAGTGCTCGATGGTCTGGCGGATGCCGTCTGCGAGGGGCGTCTCGACCACCCGGGGCAGCCGGGTCTTGAACTCCCCGCTGTCGATCCCTTGGGGAAAGGGGAGGGGGGTCTCGTCGCAGGTCACGGAGACTCCGGGCCGCTCTCGCTCAATTAGGGCGGCGACCTCGGCGATGGCGGTCGGGGTAGTCCCGAGTGCGAACCCATAGGCGCCGCTCAGGGGTGTCTCGGCGGCCTCGATAAACTGCTTCGCGACGTCCGAGGCGAGCTGGAACTGCATGGTGCCGCCGAAGCTGATCTGATAGTCGCGCCCGGCCGCAGCCGCGAGCATCGCCTTGGTCGGTTCGCTGGTCACCCCCTGGTCCCGGCCGACCCCGTACACCGTGTAGGGGCGGAGCGTGGTGCTGCTCAGCTTGTGGTCCTGCCAGTAGATGCGGGCGGTGCCCTCGTTCGCCTGCTTGTAGACCCCGTAGAGGGTCCGTGGGTCGAACGGGGAGTCGGCAGCGATCACTTCGGGCCGGTAGACGCTTGGGGGGCCGTAGACGGCGACCGACGAGGCGTAGGCGATATGCTTCAGGCCCGCTAGGCGAGCCGCCTCGAAGATGTTGACGGTGCCGCCGACGTTCACCCGCGCGCCCAGCACCGGATCGGCCTTGCAGAAGGGGATCTGCAGCGCTGCGAGGTGCACGACATGGGTGACACCGCAGCCCTCTAGCGCCTCGTGGACCTGGCCGAAGTCGGTGAGGTCGCCCTTCAGGAAGGTGATGGCCCCCTGCTCCTCGGGGGTCAGCAGGAGATTGAGCCGGTGCCGATCCTCGCTCAGATCGAAGCTGATAGCCCGCTTGCCCTCGCGAACGAGGTGGTGGAGCGTCCAGGTGCCGAGGCAGCCCATACCCCCTGTGACCAGGTAGGTGGGGCCGGTTGTCAACGCCCCTCGACCATCCGGTTGCTGAGCTGCCCTAAGTTGCCGACCTCGACTGTGGCCTCGTCTCCGGGTCTCATCCATACCCTCTCTTTCATCCCGAAGATGACACCTTCTGGGGTCCCGGTCGAGATGATGTCGCCCGGTTCCAGGGTCAGGTAGCGGCTGGCATAGCTCACGACCTCGGCGACCGAGAAGATCATGTCTGAGGTGCTCGAATCCTGGCGCAGTTCGCCATTGAGCCAGCAGCGCATCCGCATCTCCTGGGGGTCGCCCGCCTCGTTCGCGGTCACCAGGTAGGGTCCGAGCGGCATAAACTTGTCCAGGGTCTTGCCCAGCAGCCACTGACCGGTCAGCATCTGCAGCTGGCGCTCGCTTACGTCGTTGCCGTTGCAGTAGCCCAGAACGTAGTCGAGTGCCTCGGCCTCGCTCACCTCCTTGGCTCGCCTGCCGATGACGACGACCAGTTCCGCTTCGTAGTCGTACTCCTCGGCGTGGGCGGGGAGGGGGATGTCCTCACCGGGTCCTGCGATGGCGTTGTTGAACTTCGAGAAGAGCACCGGGGTGGTGGGGACCGCCATGCCGGACTCTTGGGCGTGACGCAGATAGTTCAGGCCGATGCATAAAATCTTGCCTGGGTTGGGTACAGGGGGACCTAGCCGGAGCCTGCTCTCGTCGTGGAACCACTCTGCTGCGCCGCGCTCGAGGGCCTCATCTACCCGGGCAGCCAGCGGGGCGACGGCGGCGCTACCCATTCGGTAGAGGGCATCGGGTGTTACGGGGGTGTCGGTGTGACCGGGGGCGGCGATGTCGAGGACGCCGCGGTCAGTCTTGACACCGAGCTTAAGGCCTTTGGGGGTCTGATACGTTAGAAGGATCATGCCTACAGCCTAGCCTTTCAGTGTGGTGCCTGCGGTCCCTTGGGAGTTTAGCAGCAGGGCGATGTCGACGGGTGCGTGGATCTCGAGGCCGGGGCATTATGCCCGGGCGGAGTTGGCTGGTAAGGGTGCGGTGACAAGGTTGCGCTATTGGAAGTAGGGTGGAGAGCATGAAGATCCGAAGAGTTCGCTCTCGATATCTGCCTCGATATCTGCTGGTAGTCGCAGGCGTACTCGCGCTAGCGACGAGTTGCGCTATTCGGAAGTTAGGATTGCAGTAGAGGGGGATGACCATGAGACTGAGATACCTGCTGGTGGTTTGGAGTGTGCTCGTGCTGGCGACGAGTTGCGCCCCCCCTGGTACGCAGACGCTGGAGACCCCCACAACTCGCGAGGGCGATCGTGGCGCCGCTCGGGTTCCGGCCGCGGCAGTGGACTGTGAGGCTTGGAGCTGGAACACGTCGGAATTTTTCGTCCAGGCCACGTTGGAGGAGGTGAAGGATTGCCTTGCTGCTGGGGCGAATGCCCGACAGGTGGATGAGTATGGCCGCACCCCCCTGGACTATGCAGCCTGGTATACCAACAACCCCGCCGTCGTCACGACCTTGCTGGACGCTGGAGCGGAGGTGAATGCCCGGAATGAGTCCGGTTGGACCCCCCTGCACTATGCAGCCTGGTATACCAACAACCCCGCCGTCGTCACGACCTTGCTGGACGCTGGAGCGGAGGTGAATGCCCGGAATGAGTCCGGTTGGACCCCCCTGCACAACGCGGCCGCAGCCAGCGACAACCCCGCCATCATCAGAGCCCTGCTGGACGCTGGAGCGGAGGTGAATGCCCGGAATGAGTCCGGCTGGACCCCTTGGGATCTTGCCAAGGACCGAGAAGAGCTCGAAGGTTCTGACACCTACCAGCAACTACGTCCGAATGAGCCCCCGCTCGCAGTTCTGGAGAGTCCGTCTTCCTGTGCGGAGTGGAACACAGAGGAGTTCTTTGAATCGGCCACACTGACGGAGGTCAGGGGTTGTCTCGCTGCTGAGGCGGAGGTGAATGCCCGGGATGGACTCGATGTCACCCCACTGCACTATGCGGCAGAGAGTAGTACCGATCCCGCTGTCATCCACGCCCTGGTGAGGTCAGGGGCGAGGGTGAATGCTCGCGGTAGTGGTGGCCGCACCCCGCTGCACCGGGCGGCTGGGTTCAACCCCAACCCCGCCATCATCACTGCTCTGGTCGCTGCTGGGGCGGAGGTGAATGCTCGGGATGAGGGGGGCCTAACCCCCTTGCACGATGCAGCTTGGTACAACGATAATCCTGCCGTCATCGAAGCCCTGGTCGTTGCTGGGGCGGAGGTGAATGCGCAAGCCGCCAACGGCTGGACCCCCCTGCACCTAGCGACTTATGAAGCCACCTTCACCACCAACCCCGCCGTCGTCACAACCTTGCTGGACGCTGGGGCAGACGCGACCGTACGAAGCGAGAATGGCCAGACCCCTTGGGACCACGCTCAAGACAACGAAGCCCTCAGAGGCACGGACGCCTACTGGCGCCTGAACGATGCACGCTTCAGGTGAGAGTTGAAGCACGCGGGCCGCTGGGAATGGCTCACGATGCCGGGCTTGACAGCAGAGGAGCCACGACCGAACTGCACTACCAGAGGCTTGGTCGGGTAGAGTAAGAGATTATGAACCTAAAGACACAACTCCTGGTAGCCTTAGCCGCACTCTCACTAACGGCCCAGGTAGCTGCTGCAGAGTGTACAGAGTGGAATACCTTGGCCTTCTTCCAATCGACCACCTTGGAAGAGGTGATCGATTGCCTCAATGCTGGGGCAGAGGTGACCCCTCGAGATGAAAGTGGCAGAACCCCCCTGCACGATGCCGCCTTCTTCGACACCGATCCTGCCATCATCACAGCTCTGACTAATGCTGGGGCAGAGGTGGAAGCCAGGGATAGATACGGCCATACCCCCTTTCACTTTGCGGCCCAAACCAATACCAGCCCCGCCATCATCACGGCACTGGTAGAGGCCGGAGCGGAGGTGAATGCTAGAAATGTAGAAGGTTCTACTCCGCTCCACCTTGCGGCTAAATTCAACACCAATCCTGCTATCATCACGGCACTGGTAGAGGCTGGGGCGGAGGTGAATGCCCGGGACAAGGGTGGCCTCACCCTCCTACACACTGCGGTCTGGTTTAACGACAACCCTGCCATTATCACAGCCCTGGCAGATGCCGGGGCAGAGGTAGATGCCCAGATCGCAGGTGGCCTCTCCCCCCTGCACCTTGCAGCTGTGAGTAGCGACAACCCTGCCATCATCGCAGCTCTGCTTGATGCTGGGGCAGATGCGACTGCCCAAAACACCGCTGGCTTGACCCCTTGGGACTATGCTGAGGATCGAGAAGAGCTCAAAGGCTCTGATGCCTACCGGCGACTAGGCGAGGCGCGCTTCAGGTAGCTTATAGACTGGTGGTCTTGGGGACCAATTTCCGGAGGGCCCCTTCGACCTGCGGCTCTCTCAAAGCCTCTTCACTGTTCAGCTGTTCCTCTTGTCGAATCACTGCACTCGGACCGAGCTTGCCAGTCGGGGCGTGATGGCGAGGCGGAGGTACCGGGAGTAGGGTGGGGTAGCGAGAGATGGTCATGAGGATGGACAGAGGAATCGTAGCGATTATCGCAGGCATCTCTGGCGTCTTCACCGTTGGTGCCACACTGTTCGGCGACAGCGTCGGGCCGCCTTTGACGCCGAGGCTGCCTATGGCATTATCGTTGGATCTGGTTGGGCCGGTGTGTTGTTCGCCTTACTTGTGTGTTCGGGGCGGTGGCGAGGCTCCGCTACCGGGAGTGAGGGGATCGTGCGGAGGAGAGCAACCCGCCTGCACCGTGTGGCCATGCGGCGTAACGCTGCCGTCATCAGGACCCTGTTGGACGCCGGGGCAGACGCGGCCGCACGAGACGATGACGGCATAACCCCCTGGTACTATGCTCAAGACAACAAAGCTCTCAAAGGCTCTGATGTTCGGTGGCGGCTTAACGAAGGGCGCTTTGAGTGGGGGCATGGCCCCGACCTCGGCAAGCAGCGGTTCCCGAGGTAGGCTCCGGGGCCTTCACTCTTGTTCGCACAGCCTGGCATTGGATGTTTCAATCCGCTGATGGTGCGGTGGAGGCCATCGGGGTAGCGCCCAAGATCAGGCTCTCCTAGCCCCATTGGGAAGTTGGAGTGCGCTTGTCAACAGTCAGTTACACGGTGCACATGCTATGCTCCCGCCCGGAAAGGGGGTGAGGACGTTTGCCCTGGGTTGTGAGGGAAGGCACACAAGCCGGTCTCTACCTGATCGATGAGCAGAAGGCGTCACTGGAAATGGTCTAGTGAGCGGTACGGGGTTGCCCGGGCAATACTCGCTCGACTAGCAGTGCAGTGTGGTCTCGAGGCTTGAGTTCGATACGCGGAAGTTCAAGGTGACGAGGTCAGAGGGAGGCCGGCATGGATGGGAGACTTGAGGCTAGGTGAGCCCCAACATAATTGCCGTCATCGGCGTCGGTGTGACGTTGTTAGGTGTTCTGGCACTGCTGCTCAACATGCGGCCGAGATAGCTGAGTTGAGGTGGGACCTGCACGCCTTAGGCGACCGGATCGCCCGCATCGGGGTCGACTCGATGAGCATTACTGGCCGGGGTGTCTCCGAGCAGGAGGTGGTGCAGTGAAACCTGAGCGGGGTTACGGGTTGGCGATGCAGTCGACTCGCTCGGTGCCGTACTCGGTGAAATGTGCCGGTGTCGTCTGCACAGAGTGGCGAACAGGGTCGTGAGTTCCGAAGAGCCTCTCGATGCACTAGGGGAGTTGGAGGCCCTTGACCGCGCCAAAGAACTTGCTGACCAGGTGGCGAAGGTGTGGTCAAAAGCCAGCGGTGGCCTGGAGTTCGACTCGGATATCTTCGACGAGATCGCCCTCGACGCGTCGAAGACCGGATTCCATATCCTTGTCGCCGCCAAGGCCCATGGAGAGCAGGCTAAGAGGGGGCAGGGGTCATGACGGCTTGTTTTACCTCACCCTCAGGGTCAGGCTACAGCCTCGCTACCAAGAGGCCTCGAAGGTCGACCTAAGAGATCACATCTAGGGCAAGTCTCGCGCCTCGAACAGGCTAGCAGTGTACTTGTAGAGGGTGCACGGTCGGGGGTGGTTGTGCTCCTCTCCAGACTCCCATTCATGCTGAACTCTTAAGGCTTCTCGGGATGTCTATTGGCGGGTCCGTTCTTGCACTGTTGGCCGAGTCTAGAGAGAGGTGCCTACCGCAGCGAGGGACTGATCCTGAGCGGCAACTGACTGGTCTGAGGGACGCCGGAGGCCTTCCCGCTCACCTTCCTCTCAGCCTCGGGTCCAGCGCGTCCCTCAGCCCATCCCCGATATAGTTCACGCTCAGCACGGTTAGTGAGATCGCGAGACCCGGCCATATCACTCGCATCGGGGTGATCGTCATGAAGTTGGTCCCATCGAACAGCAGTCGTCCCCAGGTGGGAAAGTCGGGCGGGAAGCCCAATCCCAGGAATGATAGGGCGGACTCGGTGATGATGGCGTTGGCGATTCCGAGAGTGGCTGAAACCATGATGGGGGAGAGCACGTTGGGGAAGATGTGCCGGGTGATGATGCGACTCCGCCTGGTTCCGACGCTGTGGGCCGCGGTGACGAACTCCTGCTCTTTGACCGTGAGCACGTCCCCACGGACGATGCGGGCAGTCTGCATCCAGGAGGTGATACCGATCATGAATACGATCAGCAGGAAGATCCCAACCTCCGGCCCGAAGGCTGAGCGGAGGGTATCGCGGAATAGTAGGATGGCCACTAGCAGCAGGGGCAGGAGCGGCAGCGACAGGAACAGGTCGGTGATCCTCATTAACAGCCCGTCTACGCGGGGGAAGAAGCCCGCGATGATACCGATGACGGTGCCCAGGATCAGCGAGATCAGCATGGCGGTGACGCCGACAGCGAGCGAGATGCGGCCTCCTGCCAGCATCTGGGCCAGCATGTCGCGGCCTAGGTTGTCCGTGCCGAAGGGGTGAGCCCGTGACGGGCCCTGGTTGGAGACGCGGGGGTCGAGGCGTTGCGGGTCGAGCTCCCACAGCAGCGGCCCCACTAGCACCGCCAGTACGATGAAGGCCAGGACGCCAACACTGATCATCGCCCCCGTGTGGTTGCGGAACTGCAACCACACATCCATCCACAGGGAGCGGTGCTGGTGGGCCTCGGCCTGTTCAGGGACGAGGCTCATGAGGATACCTGTTCAGTCATAGCGAATCCTCGGGTCGAGGGCACCGTAGGCGACATCCGCAGCGATGTTGAAGATGACGATCAGGATGGCGAAGATAAAGGTCAGCGTCTGCACCAGCGGAATATCAGAGTTCTGGATGCCGCGGATTAAGAGTTCACCGAGGCCGTTGATCCGGAAGATCTGCTCGGTGATGATAGCGCCCGAGAAGATGGTGGGGATGCCTAGGGCGATCAGGGTCACCACCGGTATCATGCTGTTGCGGAGCACGTGAATCAGGAGGACGATGCGCTCACGCATACCCTTACTGCGGGCGGTGCGGACGTAGTCGAGATTGAGATTGTCCAGCATTGAAGAGCGCATAAACCGCGACAGTTGGGCCGCGTTGAATAGCGTCAGCACCGTCACCGGCATGACCATCTGCCTCACCTGCTCCATGAGACTGGTCCAGTCGGTGACCACCAGGGTGGTGTCGTAGATCGAGGGGAACCAGCCCAACCCGGAGCTGAAGATGATGATGGCCAGCACTCCGGTGAAAAATGTAGGTACCGAGAACCCGACCATCGATACGAAGGTGCCGACCTGGTCGAAGATCGAGTACTGTCGGTAGGCCGAGACGATACCGATAGGGATAGCCACCAGGATGCCGAGCAGATAGGCTAGGCCCACCACCCACAGGGTCTGCGGCATACGTTCGCGCACCAGATCCACCACCGGACTGCGCGTCTGCCAAGAGAGCACCCGCAGTCGGTTCTCTGAGTCGCCGACGGTGATGTCGAAGGTCTCCTCGAGCAGGTTGAGGGGCTCGTTTATGAAGAACTGCCGCATCCACTTTGCGTAGCGAATAACGAACGGCTGCCCCAAGCCCAGCGATTCACGGATCTTGGCCCTTACCTCGAGCGGAATGGTTAGGGGCAAGTTGCCGGTCGGGTCGCTGGGTGCTAGGTCCAGCAGCGCGAAAACCACGAAGCTGATGGCAACCAGCGTCGGGATGGCGATCAGCAACCGACGGACGATATAGCGAAGCACGTCAGCTAGGGGGGAGTGCGCGGCCTAGGCCGCGCACTCCGATTGGGGGCGTCAGTTTGAGCGGTGCCAGTCAGCGATATTCCATAGCTCGCTGTCCCACGAGTTCATACGGACGCCCGCCAGGCTGTTCGCGTGGGCCGAGACGTCCCCACGGTGGATGAGCGGAATCATGATGTAATTCTGCATGAGGATGTCGTTCATCTGCTTGGCGAGCGCAGCGCGCTCTTCCAGCGAGGCGGTCTGACCCATCTGGGCGATCAGGGTGTCGTAGGCGGGGTCGCAGAAGCGTGGGATGTTGTTGCCGATCCACTGATTGGCCTCGCCGGAGACCTCGTTGCAGCCCCAGTTGGCCATGTAGTTCTCGGGGTCGGTGCCGTTGAAGGTATTGGCGTACATCTCGATATCGGCGTAGAACTTGCCGTAGGTGTCGGGGCTGGCAGGGTCGCCGCCGAAGAACACCGCAGCATCGATGTTGCGGAGTTCGGTCTCGACGCCGATCTCCTCCCACGTCTGCTTGATGAGCGCCTGAGTACCCTGACGGACGGAGTTGGTCGAGGTCTGGTAGAGGATCGAGAGGCGCACACCGTCCTTGGCGCGGACGCCGTCGCGGCCGCGTTCCCAACCGGCCTCGTCGAGGATCTGATTGGCCAACTCAATGTTCTGGGTGAGGCACTCGTCGTTGGCGGTCGAGATGTAGATCGCAGGCGCAGGGAGCACGTTGCAGGTCGGCTGCCCGGAGGCGCCGTAGCCGACATCGACCAGGATCTGGCGGTCGATAGCGAGCGAGAGGGCGCGCCGCACGGCGAGATCGCTCAGGAAGGGGTGCGGGTTGTTGCCGCCATCATATTCGGAGCGCAAGGTGCCGAGGCCGGGATCGTCGTTGGTGAGGTTGACCATCAGCCTCTCAACTAAGGGACCGAACGCGGTGACGACGGTGCCCTGGCCGCCCGCCATCATCTGACTGAGGATCTCGGGCTCGACCTGGAGGTTCCAGGCGTAGTCGACCTCGCCGGTCTCCAGCACCGCGCGGGCGGCCGAGACGGCGTCACCGCCACCCTTAAAGACCACCCGGGCGAAGGCGGGCTTATCGGCCTCACGGTAGTTCTCGTTGGCTTCGAAGATGACCACGTCGTTGGCGCGGAAGTCGGTGACTGCGAAGGGGCCGGTGCCGATGGGACCGAAGTTCTCTTCGGTACAGGCCTGAGCTGCGGCCCCCAGGCAGGAATCGAACTGCGCCTTCTGGATAATCGGGTTGGTTGCACCGACGAAGGGGCCATAGGGGAAGGGCTTGGACACGCCGAAGGTGATGACCACGGTCAGGTCGTCGACAGCTTCGACACTGACTACGTCGGTGAAGTTCGATAGCGCGTTACAGCCTGCGTCAGGATCCAGGCAGTAGGTTGCCGAGAACTCCACGTCGGCAGCGGTCAGCGGGCTGCCGTCCGACCAGACGATCCCCTCCTTGAGGGTCCAGGTGATGGTGGTGAGATCCTCGGAGACGCCGCCGTTCTCGACGGTGGGGATCTCCGCAGCCAGGATAGGCACCATGTTGCCGTCCTCGTCGTAGTGGGCGAGCGGTTCGAGGACCAGCGAGGCGGCCTCGATATCCTTGGTGCCGCCCGAGAGGTAGGGGTTGAGGTTGGACACCGCCTGCCAGTACAGGATGTTGAGTTCGCCGTCGCGGCCCCGCTGGGCAAGGGCAGTAGTGGTGAGCATCGACACGGCTGCGAGGGCTAGAGTCAGGGTTCCGAGTCTTTTCAAGGCAATCTCCTTAATTAGGGGAACATTACTGAGGATTGAGTTCCTGCGGGCACGAGAGTCACGGCAGGGACCATCTTTCGAACGGATAGCGAGCTGGTCATCACCTCCTTAGATGCTCGGTGATGGCTTTGTGGTGTCTAGTCCTCCGGTTATGTTTCAGGGGAGTCATCATCAATAATCTACATCTATGTGCGGTGGGACACAAAGTACCCAAGGTGTTGCCGGTAGGCACCAAAGTCGAAGGGTCATTCCGCTAGGTGGCAGGCCACCCAATGCTCCGGTCTCAACTCACGCCACAGGGGTTCCTCCTGGGCGCAGCGTTCGACCGCGATGGGGCAGCGCGTCCGGAAACGGCAGCCCGAAGGCGGGTCGGCGGGGCTCGGCACGTCGCCGGTGAGGATGATCCGTTCCCGTCTGGCCTCGAGTTCAGGGTCGTGGATCGGCACCGCTGAGAGCAGCGCCTGAGTATAGGGGTGCAGCGGCTCTGTGTACAGGGAGCGACTCTCGGCTAGCTCGACGATCTTGCCGAGGTACATTACCGCCACCCGGTCGGCGATGTGGCGGATCATCGATAGGTCGTGAGAGATGAACAGGTAGGTGAGTCCCAACCCCTGTTGGAGCTCCTCCAGCAAGTTCACCACCTGGGCCTGGATCGAGACATCTAGAGCGGCAATGGGCTCGTCGCAGACGATGAACTCGGGGTTCAGAGCGAGTGCCCGGGCGATCCCGATGCGCTGGCGCTGGCCGCCCGAGAACTCGTGGGGGTAGCGGTTGGTGTACTTGGGGTTTAGCCTGACCAGTTCGAGAAGCTCTTCGACCCGGGCCCTCTTCGCTCTGGTGTTGCCCAGGCCGTGTTCGTCGAGCGGTTCGCTCACGATGCTACCTACCGTCATCCGGGGATTCAGGCTCGCCTGAGGGTCCTGGAAGATCATCTGCATGTGGGGTCTCATCCGGCGCAGCGGTTCCCCGGTGAGCCGGGTCAGGTCGGTGCCGTTGAAGACGACGCGCCCCGCTGTCGCCGGGTAGAGCTGCAAGACGACTCGGCCGGTGGTCGACTTGCCACAGCCAGACTCCCCCACCAGTCCCAGGGTCTCGCGCTTGAAGATGTCGAAGGTGATGCCGTCGACCGCCCGGATGGCACCCACCTGGTGTCGGAAGATGCCCTGCATAATGGGGAAGTACTTCTTTAGACCCTCGACCTGGACCAACACCTCCCGGCCTGCGGTCTCGTTCGCAGGGGCCTCAGTGCCGATTCCCGCCTCAGCGGCCATGGCGCGGCACTCCCCCGTCGATGTCCCACCAGCAGGCGACCTCGTGGCCGTCACCGACCTCCTCGAGCAGGGGGTTTTCCTCGGTGCACCGTTCGAAGGCGTAGGGGCAGCGCGGTGCGAATGGGCAGGACGATGGTTGGCTGAGCAGGTTGGGCGGTTGCCCCTCGATGCCCTGGAGGTGCTCGTCGCCCTCCTCGTCGAGCCTCGGCAAGGACTCGAGCAGGCCTCGAGTGTAGGGGTGCTGCGGGTTGCCGTAGAGTTCGCTCACCCCGGCCCGCTCCACTACAAAACCGCCGTACATCACCATCACCCGGTTGGCCATGCCGGCCACCACACCTAGGTCGTGGGTGATCCAGATAATGGACATGCCCAGCTCCTGGCGCAGCTGTTTGATCAGTTCTAGGATCTGTGCCTGGATGGTGACATCCAGGGCGGTGGTGGGTTCGTCCGCGATAAGCACTTTGGGGTCGCAGGCCAGAGCGATGGCGATCATCACGCGCTGGCGCATCCCCCCAGAGAACTGGTGGGGGTAGTCGTCCAGCCGCGCCTCGGCCTGGGGAATGCCCACCAGCGCCAGCAACTCTGCAGCCCGGCACCTGACCTGGGACCGGGTCATCCCCAGGTGCCGGCGCAGGTGCTCGGTCAACTGGTAGCCGACGGTCAGCACGGGATTGAGCGAGGTCATCGGGTCCTGGAAGATGAAGCCGATCTCTCGGCCGCGCACCCGGCGCAGTTCTTCATCGCTCAGGCGGATCAGGTCGCGCCCGTTGAACAGGGCCTCACCCGAGGCGATCTCGGCCGGGGGCATCGGCAGGAGCTTCAGCAGCGACATCATGGTGACGCTCTTGCCCGACCCGCTCTCGCCCACCACGCCGAGGAGTTCGCCCTCGTTGAGATCGAAGCTGATGCCGTTGACGGCGTGGACCGTGCCCTCCTGGGTCTTGAACCTGATCTGGATGTCCCTGACCTGGAGGATGGCGGACTCGTCGAGGGAGGTCAGAGCCACGGAGCGGTCGCTTCAGAGTGAGGGGTTCGTCTCGTGAGCATCGGGATGACTATCGTGGTGATATGCATTGTACGGCGTCGGGGCGCCCCATCGTCAAATGGTGCCTGCTGCACCCTGGCGCACCTTATCGGGACGGACTTGAAGCCCTTGACAGTGTCGGTCCGACTCTCGTAGCGTTGGAATAAGGCATTCCGCATTCAGCATCCCAACAACCTCTTTAGGATATGCCATCTTCGGTATCGGCGCTTGGGGGAGTATGTCTGTTATCGTTCGTGGTCCGACGCTCAGCGAGCAGGTTTGCGAGTTTGTCCGGGAGCACATTATCAACGGCACCTACAAACCGGGACAGGTGCTGGTGGAGGCGGAGCTCGCGGAGGAGTTGGGAGTAAGTCGGACGCCGGTGAGCAGCGCGCTGATCGTGCTCAAGGAGCGAGGACTCCTCGAGGAACAGGGGGGCAGGCTCGCCGTCGCGAAGCAGTCGATCATGGATGTTGTGGACCTATATCGCTGCCGGTTGGCACTCGACAGCTTGGCCACCCGTCTCGCAGCCGAGTTGATTACCGGCGAGGGGTTGGCTCGGCTCGAGCATCAGCTTCGCGTCTGGGAGCGGCCCCCCCTGGAGGACGATCTCCATGCCCTCTGGGTTGCCGACATGAGCTTCCACGAGATCATCTATCAGGTCACCGGTAACCGGCATCTGATCCGCTTCGCGCAGATCGCCCACGAGCTCGCAGCCATCTATCGTCGCAACACGATCCGGAAGCTGAGCGCTAGCGGGCAGGGACGTTCCCGCGAGGTCGTTCGTGCCGAGCACCAGAAGATCTTCGAGTCGCTGGTTGAGCGGGACCCGGACCTCGCTGAGGTGGCGGCCCGGGAGCACGTTGAGAATATTATCGTCCATCTGAATCAGTTGGAAGTGGTGAATCCGAACTGGGATCTGGAGGATTCAGGAGGCGACTGCAGTGGCTGATAGCGGCAGTGGCGGGGTCCCTCTGCTAGCGGGCCGGGTGGCGATCGTCACCGGGGCTGCCCGCGGTATCGGTCGGGCGGTAGCGCGCCGTTACGCCCGTGAGGGAGCGGTTGTCTACGGAGCTGACCTAGTCACCGACGAGCTGACTCGCGAGGTGGATGCCCTTCGGGCGGAGGGTTTCGCAGCTCACGCGGTACCGACGGATGTGGCCGACGGGCGGCAGGTTGCGGTGCTCGTCGGGCGCGTTCTCGAGGAGCAGGGCTGCATCGACGTGCTGGCGAATATCGCCGGCATCATTATCGAGAGGCCTGTTGAGGAGACCTCTGTTGAGGACTGGGACCGGGTCCTCGGTGTCAATCTGCGCGGCCCATTCATGCTCTGCCGGGAGGTCGTGCCCGCCATGAAGGCGGCCGGCCGCGGGGCTATCATCAACGTTTCGAGCCGGGCGGGTGTGCTCGGCTTCGCCACCGAGGTCGCCTACTGCGCCTCGAAGTTCGGCATCGAAGGGATGAGCCGGGCGCTGGCGGCCGAACTCGGACCCTTTGGCATCTCCGTTAACACGATCACCCCGGGTGTCCTGGTCCACACTTCGATGAGCGAGATCACCTACGACGCCGAGAAGCGAAAGCTGTGGCAGGACCCGGCTGTGATCACCCCGGCCTTCGTGCACTTGGCCTTGCAGACGCCCGAGGGCGTTCACGACCGCTACATTCAGGCCTGGGAGCTCTCCGAGAGGCTGCGGGCGGAAGGGTGGCTGTGAGGTGCGGTTGAGTGACGAGGGTCGCGTACTTGCGTTCCGGGTCGACGGGTTAATCGACGGCAACGGCGGCCCGCCGCTGCGCGACGCCGCCCTGGTAGTCACTGGTGGGCGGATCGCCTCGGTCGGGTCGCGCACCGACGTGGTCGTTCCCGAGGGCGCTGAGATCATCGAGGCGCCGGGATACACACTCATGCCTGGCTTGGTGGATGTCCACGTCCACCTGGCCTACAGCGGTATTCCCCACAAGCGGGCCTTCCGCGCCGAGGGGACCGACATGTCCTACCCGGCGATGGCGCTGCGGGCTGCTGGCTACGCCCGTGACACGCTGCGGGCCGGCTTCACCGCGGTGCGCGACCTCAACGCTCCTGGTGGGGTCGTTATCGACCTGCGTGACGCCATCGACGCGGGTCACGTTCCCGGCCCTCGCATCCGCGCGTGCGGGTTAGGCCTCTCGGCTAGCGGTGGCCACATGGATCAGCCGGGGTTCGGCGACCATGTCTCTCTGAACGGAATGAACGCCGTGTGTGACGGTCCCAACGCCTTCCGTAAGGGTGTTCGGGAACAGGTTAAACGTGGAGCCGATCTCATTAAGATCAACGTGTGCGTCAGCTCGATTAAGGACCCGGAGCGGCCCTACCGGCAAGAGATGACCGACGAGGAGATCGAGGCGGCCTGCGACGAGGCCCATCGGCTCGAGCGCCCCGTCGCTGCCCACACCTCGGGTGGGCCCGCCATCGCCACTGCGGTCCGGGCAGGCCTCAACACCGTCGAGCACGGACACTGGATCGATGAGGAGACAGCCGCGCTGATGGCGGAGCGGGGCACCTTCTACGTACCCACATTGCTGGTTAACGAACGGAACTTCGACTTCACCCAGGAGGAGATGGGGGCCTCTGACGCCTCTTGGCGCTGGCTGAACCTGTCTCGCGAGGCGAAGTGGGAGAGTCTTGTGAACGCCCACCGGGCTGGAGTGAAGATCGCTGTCGGGACCGATGCAGGCTTCATGCTTCCGCACGGGGTAATGAACGCCGTCGAGATCGAACTGCTGGTGCGTGGTGGATTGACGCCCTTGGAGGCGATCACAGCGGCGACCCGCACCGGTGCGGAACTCCTGGGCCTCGACGAGGCCGGGACCCTTCAAGCGGGCAAGCTTGCCGACCTGGTTCTGGTCTGCGGCGACCCGAGTGCTGACATCACCCTCTTGCAGGATCCCTCACGGCTGCGCGTTTTTAAGGATGGAAAGGAGGTTTCCTGAGCGGAAATTCTGGTATTTATGGTGTTCGGTGATTTTCGAGGAGGTTAGAGTTGTGAAAAGACAAGCATCCATCCTACTAGCCGTCCTGCTGGCCCTACCCCTGGTGGGCCTGAGTACAGGTTTTGCCCAGGACGGCCTCACTGTGGTCTGGGGTGAGGACCGATCGGACCACTCGACGCTCGATCCGAGGGTGACCCAGTCGCGGCACGAAGAGCAGATGATCCTCCAGATCTTCGATCCGCTCATCTACCGTGACGGGCAGGACTTCTATCCCGGTCTGGCCACCTCGTGGGAGGTCTCCGACGACGATCTCTCATGGACCTTCCAGCTACGCGAGGGTGTGACCTTTCACGATGGCACACCGTTCAACGCCGAGGCTGTGAAGTTTACCTTCGACTCAATCCAGGACCCGGAGCTCGGATCGCAGGGCGCCATCGATGTCCTGGGCCCCTACGCTTCAACAGAGATCCTGGGCGATCTCGAGGTTCGGGTAAACTTTGAGCGGCCCTACGCTGCGGCCCTGAGCGCCTTTAGTGAGACCGAGCTCTCGATCGTCAGCCCCACTGCGGTTCAGGAGTTGGGCAACGACGGCTTCGCCCGCAATCCGGTGGGTACCGGCCCCTTCAAATTCGTCTCCTGGGAGGCTGGCCTGCGGGTGACCCTCGAGCGCAACGAAGATTACAACTGGGCCCCCGCCTTCTACGATCACCAGGGACCGTCCGAGGTCGAGCGCGTCGTCCTGCGCTTCATTCCCGACACCAGCACTCGGGTGGCCGCGCTCGAGGCGGGTGAGATCAACATCGCCGACCTCGTGACCCCGCTCGATCTGCTCAGTTACCAGAGTGACCCCGACTTCGGGACCATGGTCGGCAATGTCGCTGGGCTACCCTTCAGCATCATGTTCAACACCACTCGCGGGCCGCTCATGGATCCCCTGGTGAGGCAGGCCTTCATGCATGCAGTGGATCGTCCCCGGTTGGCGGAGAACCTGTTCTTCGGCTTCGCCGCCCCGGCCTACGGTCCGCTCAGCGCCTCGACCCCGCTCTACTGGGACGGTGTCGAGTCGTACTACAACTATGATCCCGAGCGGGCTATGGCGCTACTCGAGCAGGCCGGTTGGACCGACAGCGACGGCGACGGGGTTCGTGAGAAGGATGGTGAGGAGTTGAGCCTGTTCTTCCCATCGCTTCTCGAGCCCGACACCGCGGTCGCGGTTCAGGCCGAGGTCGCCAAGGTCGGCTTCGACGTGCAGGTTGAGAATGTCCTCAAAGCCAGGCAGGACGAGCTCATCTTTGCCAACGACTACGACGTGCTGGTGATCCGCTGGGTCTCGAACGATCCGGGCGTGCTGATCATCCCGTTCCACAGCCGCAACATCCCTGAACCCGGCATCTTCAAGTTCAACTGGTCGCGGATCGACGACCCGGTGCTCGACCAGCTCCTCGAAGATGCCGAGGCCGCCACCTCTCCAGACGAGCGGGCTGCGCTCTACCAGCAGATCCAGCAGATGATTATGGACGGTGCCACCTTCTTCGCGCTGCACGATCAGCTACAGATGGTGGCTTTCAGCAGCGACTTCAGCGGATTCCGCTTCGCCCCCGGCAACTGGCAGGTCCGTTTCTACGACGTCACACGGGCCAACTGATCGTCGACGTGGATTATGGGTATCCCCCCGGTCGGGGGGATACCCATGCCTCATCCAACGGGCTCTCCCGACCCCTTTCGGGAGCGGATGTCACGGGCCCCTGCGTAGCTCCGTGAGGAATCTCAGATGACCAGCTATTTCCTCAGACGTCTTGCCGGTATCGTCCCGGTACTGTTCATATCTTGGACCCTTATCTTCGCCGTCTTGCAGATTATTCCGGGCGACCCCGTCAATCTGATGCTGGCGGGTCGCCCCGCCTCACAAGAGGTCAGGGAGAACGTCCGTCGCAACCTCGGTCTCGACAAGCCGATCCTTAGCCGCTACGTGAATTTCCTGTGGCGCGTTGTCCGAGGCGACCTCGGCGACTCCTACCGCACCCGGCAGCCGGTCATTCGGGAGGTCGGGGCCCAACTCCGACCGACCCTGGAGTTGGCAGCCGGAGGTCTGCTGGTCGGTCTCGTATTCGGTGTCTCCTTGGGGGTGCTGTCCGGCACCCGACCCAACTCCTGGGCTGACACTGGGTCGATGATGTTCGCCTTGGCGGGCATCTCCATGCCCAGCTTCTGGACTGCGATGCTACTCATCTTCTTCTTCGGGCTCAAGCTCGATCTGTTCCCCATTGTGGGCGAGGGTCTGCCGGCTTTGGTGCTGCCGTCGATCTCGGTCGGATTCTTCCTGGTAGGGAACCTGGCGCGGCTCATCCGCTCGACCATCCTCGAGGTCATGACCGAGGATTATATCCGTACCGGTAAGGCCAAGGGTCTCAACCATCTGCGCGTGGTCTTCAAACATGCCCTGCGGAACGCCATGATCCCACCTGTGACACTGCTGGGGGTGCAGTTTGCACTGCTGATCGGCGGAGCGGTCATCACCGAGACGGTGTTCGCCCGGCCCGGCCTCGGCCAGCTGCTGGTGACGTCGGTCCTCAACAAGGATGTTCCGATGGTTCAGGCGCTAGTCATCTACACCACCAGCGCCTATATCGTCTTCAATCTCATCGTCGATCTGCTCTACGGAGTCATCGACCCGCGGATCCGCGATGCGAGGTCGGGGTGATCTCGAACGCCCCTGCCCGCGAGGGCGGCCGCGAAGGCCGCAGCAGGGCACGAAGGGTATGGCGTCAGTTGGTAATGAATCCCGGTGCCTTCATCGGCGCCCTGATCCTGTTGACATTGGTCGTCGGCGCCGTGGTCGCTCCCTGGGTGGCCCCTTACGACTGGAAGGAGCAGTTCGTCGGTCCTCGCCTCTCCCCTCCGAGCGCCACCCACTGGTTCGGCACCGACCTGTTCGGCCGGGATGTGTTCTCGCGGGTGCTCTACGGTGGGCGTTTCTCGCTTTCGGTCGGCATTGCGACGGTGCTCTTCTCCATGATCGTGGGCAGCCTCTTTGGACTCTTCATCGCCCATTTCGGTGGGCGGATCGACCATGTCGGCGTCATGATCATAGATGTGATGCTCGGCTTCCCGCCGATCGTCCTGGCGATCCTGATCGTGGCGGTGCTCGGGGTGGGTCTCCCTAATGTGGTGGTCGCTGTGGGTATCGCCGGGATTCCCCGCTTCGCCCGGGTTGTTCGGGGGTCGACGCTGGCGATCAAGAACCGGCCCTTCGTGGAGGCGTCGCAGGCTCTCGGAGCCGGCAGCCTCCGGGTCGTCTTGAGACACCTGCTGCCGAGTGTGCTCCCCACCATCACGGTTCTGGCGACGCTCAATCTGGCGGGGGCTATCATCTCGACGGCCTCGCTTAGTTTCCTCGGGTTGGGGGCGCAGCCACCTACGCCGGAGTGGGGGGCGATGCTGAATAAGAGCCGCGACTACATGCGCTTCGCATCCTGGACCATGATTTTCCCCGGACTCGCGCTATTTCTGTCCGTGATGTCGGTCAATCTCCTGGGGGATCGCCTGAGCGAGGTGCTCGACCCCAGGGTGTCCAAGGGAAGAGGGGACTGATCGGAGGGGGATGCGTCGCAGGTCGGGTGAAGAGGGGGCCGACTTCGTGTACGCTCAATGAGTCACCGAGGAGGAGAGTGGAGGTATGGTTACAGGAGTCAAGCACATCGCTGTTGCGGTGGCGGACGCCGATGAAGCGCTCGGGCGCTACCGCAAACGCTTAGGCGCTGGCGCCGATGCGGTGGTCAAGGAGTCGCAGGTTACCCGCCAGCGCACCGCGACCTTCATGATCGGGGATGTCCAGTATCAGCTGATCCAGTCGCTCGACCCCGATGGGCGCTACGCGAAGCATGTTGCTGAGTTCGGTGAGAGCATCCATCATATCTGCTACACGGTCGACGACCTCAAGGCGACGATCCAGCAGGCCGTGGCGGAGGGGGCACAGATGCGCGAGCAGAGTTGCCGGATCTCCAACGATCCGGAAGAGGTCGCTCGCTGGGAGGCTGAGGTCGACGAGAATACCGTGTGTCACAACTGCGGGATCGTGGGCAGCTACGAGCATCCCGAAGGCTGGGTCGCCTTCCTAGAAGACGATGGGGTTCCGGGACCGGGTGTCGAGTTCATGCAGGTCTACAGGCCTGAGGAGGTTCCCGAAGAGTACCGCGAGGGTCCCCTCGACCTCTAGCTGATGGGTTCGCACGGGTGAGCGACCTTGAGCACCTCCTCGCTGAGCTAGTGGGGATCCCCTCGCCGAATCCGCCAGGCGACTGCCGGGCGATCGCCGAGTTCGTCGCCGAGCGGCTTGCCGCAACCGGTGCGGAGGTCGAGACCCTGCAGCCGCCACAGAAGAGCGAGGCCTCCAGCGTGGTGGCGACCCTGGGCAGTGGCGAGGCGCCGGTGATCATACTCCACGCTCACACCGACACGGTTCCAGTGGCCGCCGACGAGGAGCGGCGCTGGTCGACCGATCCCTTCTTGCCGAGCGTGATCGAGGGCCGGCTCTATGGTAAAGGAAGCGTGGACGACAAGGCACCACTGGCCGCCATGATGACGGCCTTCGCAAAGCTGGCCGCAGTCGCCGACGCTCTCTGTGGGACGCTGGTGCTGGTGGCCGCGGCTGAGGAGGAGACGGGGGGACAGTTGGGGACCCGCTGGCTGGCCGACGGGGGTCACCTGCCCGATGCGGATTTTGTTATAGTCGGGGAGCAGACAGGCAACCGGATCGCACTGGCTCACAAGGGGATAATGCGCGCTACGGTGACTACCCGCGGCCACTCTGTCCACGCGACCAACCCCGACCGTGGCGTTAATGCCATCGTCGCCATGTCGCGGGTAATCCTCGCCTTGGAGGACTATCACCAGCGACTAGGGCAGCGCAGCCACCCGCTGGCCGGTTCTCCCACCTGTAATGTGGGCACTATCTGGGGGGGCAGCACCGCCAATGCGGTGCCCGACAGCTGTTCGGTCCGGCTCGATCGGCGGGTGATCCCGCGAGAGGATCCGGAGACGGTCCGACGTGAGTTGGGGGAGGTCGTAGCCTCGGTCCAGATCGCTCCTGCGACTGCCGAGGTGGGCAACTTCCTGTTCTCAGGCTGGTTCGACTCGGAGCTGTCGACCGAGTTCGGGCAGGCGTTCCAGATCGCTGTGAGTGCGTACGCGGATGCCGATCCGATCGGCTACCTGCCGGGGAGTGACGCCAAGCACCTGTTGGAACGGGCCCGAGGGGATATGGTTATCTTCGGCCCTGGCAGTTATGAGGTGGCCCACGCCTTCGACGAGTATGTCGAACTTTCGGCCCTGCACGAGTGCGAGGCGATTCTGTCATCATTTCTCGAGGCGGTGATGACTGCCCCGGCAGCGGGGAAGGAGCGGACGTGACCGCGCACCGTTCCCGCGCGGCCCCTGTGAGGAGAGTGTCATGTCTGAACCCCTGACCATCGGCAACATTTCGGTCCTTCCCGGTGAGGTCAAACGGGGTGGCATCCCCGTCGGACGGGACATCTGCGGCAACGAGCGGGCCATCCCCGTCACCGTCTTCCGGGGGGCGCGGGACGGCCCCATCCTGTGGCTAAACGGTGCAACCCACGGCGATGAGCCCGAAGGCCCCTTCTCGATCTTCCTCGCCACCCAACAGCTCGACCCGGCGGAGTTAAGGGGAACGGTCGTTGCGGTGCCGGTCCTGAATGTCGGTGCCTTTGCGGCCGGGACCCGGGGTGACCCCCTCGACACCTTTTCTTACGATATGAACCGGCTCTACCCGGGTCGTCCCGACGGCTACCCGACGGAGCGGATCGCCTTCGCACACTGGCAGGCGATGAAGGATCGGTGCGATCTGCAGATCGCGATCCACTCGGGCGGAGAGCACTCCTACCTGGCACACATGATCTTCTCCGCCGACAACCCCGCCAGCTGGGAGCTGGCCGCTGCCATGGGCCCTCGGTGGACCCTGGTGTTCCGTGGCGGGGCCGGCGGGGGTAACCCCGGGTCGATGGTGGGGAGGCCCGGGGAGGGGGGGGTGACTGGGGGGGTGGGGGGGGAGTGCCGGGGGCTGGGCCGCGGTGGACCGTGGTGTTCCGTGGCGGGACCGGCAGCGGTAACCCGAGTTCGATGGTTGGCAGCCTCGGTAAGGGGGGTATCACTGTGGAGTTGGGCGGTAACTGCCGGCTGCTGACCAGCGATTTCCACGCTGTCGCCAGCGATCTCGCTGACAGCTACCTCAACGTGATGCGGCACTACGGCATGATCGGTGGTGAGGCTGAGTACGCCGACAGTTGGCGCCAGGGCCACCAGATCGCACTGCTCGCCCCCGCTAGCGGGATGTTCGTGGGCAATCCCGAGTTGGAGTTTGAGACGTCGATTGCTGAAGGGACCCTCCTCGGGCAGATCTACAACCTCTATGGCGATGTGGTCGGTGAGGTGAGGGCGCCTCAGGAGGGTGTGGTATTCGGGCTTCGCGCGCGGGCCTCGCTTCTCGAAGGGCACTGGTGCTGCTTCTTCGGGGTGGTCGAGCAGACCGTCGACAATCTGATCCCCGGTCGCTGAGGGGACAGGTGTGAGCGACGCAGTGTATGACAGCCTGATCGAGGGGGGAGCGGTCGTGACCTCCGGTGGAGTAAGGGAGGTAGACGTTGCTATAAAGGGCGGTCGTATTGCGGCGCTGCTTGAGCCGGGTGCCGGGGCTACCGCAGATGAGGTGATAGGTGCGACTGGGAAGCATGTGCTCCCCGGCGCCGTCGATATTCACTTCCATGTCCGCGCCCCGGCCTACCCCGAGCGCGGCACGGTCGCCTCGGAGACGCGTGCCGCCGCTGCGGGCGGGGTTACTACCCTGTTCGAGATGCCGATTTCGAAGCCCTGCTGTGCTACTCCCGAGGTGTTCCGGAGCCGCCGAGAGCTGTTCGCCCGAGAGGCCTATGTCGACTTTGCGCTCTACGGTGCGCCCGGAACCCTGAATCCAGACCACGTCGCCGGTATGGTTGAGGAGGGAGCCATCGGCTTTAAGATCTTTATGACCGAGGCGCCGAAGGGGCGCGACGACGAGTTTGGCGGCCTGTGCCTGCCCGACGAGGGCCCCCTCCTCGAGGCCCTCCGACTGGTCGCTGCGACGGGACTGGTCACCTCGGTGCATGCCGAGAGCAACCCGCTTCTCAAGCACTTCACAGCGAGGCTCCTTAAGACCGGGCGCAACGATCCCGAGACCCACGGAGAGTCCCGGCCGCCGCTGGTCGAGGCGCTCGCGATCGCCAAGCTGCTCACCCTCAACCGGGCCGTAGGCGGGCCGCTCCACATCGCCCACGTGACCTCCCGGATGGCCCTCGACACGGTGCGGATGTTTCGGTCCCAGGGGATGGATGTGACGGCCGAGACCTGCCCGCAGTACCTGCTATTCACCGAGGAAGCCCTCTCAGAGCACGGATCGTACGCCAAGATCAATCCGCCCCTGCGTACCCCCGACGACCGGGAGGCCCTGTGGGAGGGGTTGCGGGATGGGACCCTGCTGGTGGTCACCACCGACCACTCACCATTTACGGTGGCAGAGAAGGAGGAGGCCAGGACCGATATCTGGGCCGCCCCGCCGGGCGCGCCCGGCGTCGAGGAGTTGGTGCCGGGGATGCTCCACGCGGTGGCGACGGGCCGTCTCGGCTTGGAGAAGGCTGTCGAGTTGATGAGCACCAACGGTGCCAGGCGCTTCGGCCTCTACCCACGCAAGGGGGTCATCGAGGTCGGCGCGGACGCCGACCTCGTCGTCGCCGACCTCGAGGCGGAGACCGTCATCCGCCAAGAGGATCTCTACACCCAGGCCCGATGCTGCGACCGCCTCTATGATGGGATGGCCTTTAGGGGGAAGGTCCTCCGGACCCTGCTCGCCGGCCGGACCATCTTCGACGGTAAGATTACCGGCGAGCCGGGCCAGGGGCGATTCATCTGTCCCGGAGGTGGGTCTGTGGCGGGTGGGCAGCAGATGCCGACGACATAGTAGCCAGATCCAGTGGGAGGTTTCTTAGCATGCTAGAGGGATTTGAATCGGGTTGGTTCAGAGGGGTTTTCACGATCATGCCGACACCGTTTGCGGAAGATGGCCGCCTCGACACCGCCAGCCTCGACCGACTCACCCGTTTCTTGATCGATCTCGAGGTGGACGGGGTAGTGGTCCTGGGCGTTATGGGCGAGGCGCCCAAGCTATCCGACGAGGAGCAGGTGGCCGTGATCCGTACCACCGTCGAGGCGACCTCGGGCCGGATCCCCGTCTTCGTGGGGACCAGTTCCGGCGGCACCGACCTGACCATCGTGCGGAGCCGAGCCGCCTTAGACCTTGGCGCCGCCGGACTACTGGTGGCGCCCCCTTCGATCCAGAGCGACACCGTCATCTTCGAGTCCTACCGCCGCCTCGACGAGGCGGTCAACGCCCCCATCATCCTCCATGACTATCCGGCGACGACCGGCGTGCGGCTCAGCCCCGAGTTGGTCGTACGGCTTCACCGAGAGCTTGAGCATGTCGAGGTCATCAAGCTCGAGGAGCCGCCGACCGGCCCCAAGGTGAGTGCCCTCCGGGATCTAGGGAGCGACATAGGGATCGTCGGGGGCCTGGGTGGCATCCACTATCTTGAGGAGCTTCTGCGCGGCTCGGATGGCATGATGACGGGCTTCTCCTACCCGGAGGTCCTGGTGGCTATTCAGCGCGCCTTCATGGGCGGTGATCACGAAGAGGCGGCCCGCATCTTCTACCGCGCCTGCCCGATCCTGCGCTACGAGTTCCAGCCTGGGGTCGGCTTGGCGCTGCGCAAGGAGGTCTACCGTCGGCGCGGCGCCATCGCCTCGGCCTACGTGCGCCACCCCGGCCCGCAGATCGATGATCGACTCCGCAGCGAGTTACGCGCGGCCCTCGATGTCTGCGGGTTTGACAGGGTCTCGGCATGAATCTCGGCTTAGACGGCAAGCGGGTGCTGGTGACGGCCGCCAGTGGGGGACTTGGCTTTGCTACCGCCGAGGCGCTGGCTGCAGAAGGGGCCGAGGTAGCCCTGTGCAGCCGCGACCTCGGCCGAGCCGAGGCGGCAGCCACCCGCCTGAGCAGGGGGGGTGGCCGGGCGCGGGCCTTCCGGGCGGATGTGAGCAGCGACGCAGACCTGCAATCGCTGTTCGAGGCGGTCGCTGCGGATCTAGGGGGGCTCGACATCTTGGTCTGCAACGCCGGCGGGCCCTCCCCAGGCAGTTTTGAATCGCTGGACGAAGAGGCTTGGGACAGCGCCTACGCGCTGACTCTTCAGAGCGTGGTGCGTAGCGTCCGCTACGCACTCCCCCACCTTCGGGCAGCGGGTGGTGGTCGCATCCTGGCGATCGCCAGTTCGAGCGTCAAGCGTCCGCTGCCAAACTTGCTGCTCTCCAATGTGTTCCGGCCCGCGGTTCAGGGGCTCTGCAAATCTCTGTCGATCGAACTGGCTGGCGACAACATCCAGGTCAACTGCCTCGCACCCGGGCGGATCGAGACGGAGCGGGTGAACCAACTGGACCGAGCTCTGGCCGAGCGCCGCGGCAGCAGCTTCGAGGCGGTCCGTGAACAGGCACTCCAGGCGATCCCTATGGGCCGCCTCGGCCAGCCCGAGGAGTTTGGCAGGGTGGCAGCCTTCCTCTGCTCAGAGGCGGCGCTATACATAAGTGGCAGCACAGTCTTAGTCGACGGCGGGGCTGTCCGCAGCCTGTAAGGAACCGCTTCTGACTCCAGACAAGAGTGTGGAAGAGGTCGACCTCCTGGTTCTAGGTAGTTTCGTCCTCACTATGGACGCCCAAGATCGGGTGCTTGAGGATGGTGGCGTAGCGGTGCGAGCTGGGGAGATCGTGGCTGTCGGGCCTCGCGTGGAGCTCGAGGGTCGTTACCGACCTGCTGAGACCCTCTGCGGTGGGAGACGGGTGCTGATGCCCGGTCTCGTCGACACCTACGCTCACGCGGGGCACGGGATGATACGCGGCCTGTTCCACCCCGACCACGGCTGGCCGGCCGGCGAGCTGTACTGGCACGCCACCAGCGAGCGTTGGTGGTACGCCGAGGCGCTGCTGGCAGCGACTGAGAGGCTCCGCTGCGGCGTTACCACCGGTGTATCCGTTGTGGGCGCGACGCCGGCCCGCTGCGACAGCCCGGTGTTTGCCGAACAAGGGGCTCGCGCCTACGCCGAGACCGGCGTCAGAGTGGTGCTCGGGGTGGGTCCGCCCGATCCCCTGTTCTCCCACCTCGAGGAGCCGTGGAGTGGCAGCTTCCTCGAGGGTGGTCACTGGGTCCGGCGCAACTTCAGCTACCGCGACGCGCTCCAGAGCAGCCTGGAGACCGTCCGCAATTGGCACGGCGCTGCCGGGGGCTTGGTGGGGGTTGCGCTGGCGCCGCCCTACCTGTTCGGCCGCCACGTGGAGCACCGTCGGCACCCCCAGCGGCTACCGACCGCTGAGGATGCCCCGGACATGCTCGCGCGGGCTGAGGAGTTGCGCGAACATGCTGACCACTACGGGATCCAGCTTCACACGCACATGTTCCGCGGTTCGGTCTCGTTCGCCCTCAAGCACTTCGGTGCTGGGGTGGTCTCAGAGCTCTTGGGCCCAGACGTGGTCATCGCTCACGCAAATGGCCTCCTGGAGCCCGAAGTGACTACGCTGGGCGCAGCGGGTTGCGCGGTGGCGACCGTGGCCTACACTCATGAGAACCTCTGGTACGGCCTGGCACCGATACCGGAATTGATCGAGGCGGGGGCCACCGTCACCATCAGTTCGGACGGGGCAGCGCCCTATACCTCTCTCGATCTGTGGCGGGAGCTGCCGCGGGCCCTCTGGAACCAGTGGCTCGTTCGGGGCAATGAGCGGATTTTGCCACCCGGTGTTGCGCTCCGGATGATCACCGTAGAGGCCGCTCGCGCCCTCGGCCTAGGCGACCGGATCGGCTCACTCGAGGTCGGCAAGCGGGCCGACCTAATCGCCGTGGATCTCGACCGGCCGCACTTGGTCTCCGGTGCCTTCACCCCGAGGTTGTTGGTCCACTACGCCACGGGACAGGATGTCGATACTGTGATTGTCGACGGTCGGGTGTTGCTGCGCGACGGTCGCCCGACCCGAATCGATCCCGCGGAGATCGTCTCGCTCGCTCACGAGGAGGCAACGCTCGCTCTAGAGCGTCTGGGAGCGGACGAGGTCGGGTGCTACACACAGGCATTCTGGAACACGAGGGTGTGAGAGGGTGATGATGTAGTAAACCACTACCCCTGTGAGCGGGCACCTGAATCTTAATGAGAGCCTCTGGAATACACACCAAGGACACTATCCGGGCGAAATTCCCGGAGCTTGGGTGACGGCCCCGCCCGAGGCGGGTGACAGGGAGAAGATGCAGGGGGAGTTCTTGCTGCAGGTGTATCCGTAGCCCCCGGTGGTCCAGCGGATTTCAGAGTGGAAGCTTAGGGTGTCGGATTCCTTTGACCCCTACGGGAGGTCGAACAAGTCAAGTTGCACGGGTTCGGTGCTCACAATCGCCCGAGCGACCGGAACACCGCGCGGCGTGCCAAGCGGCGGGTCAGCGGGCCGGTGCCTCGGCTTGCCGCTCGCAGGTCGCCGTAGACGCGATACGCGCGCAGCGCTTGGCGACCGGTGCCGGTGGATTGCCGGTGCCGTTCGCCAGCGGCGCCACGGCGCGTGGTGCGCGGCAAGTTGCTGGAGTTGCGCGCCCTCGACTACGCGATGGCGGCGCGGGTGGCCGGCATGAAGGAGTCCGGCATCATCGGCCGCCACCTGCTGCCCAACTTCGCTGGCTACCTGATCGTGAACGTCAGTCTCGACATCCCCGGCATGATCCTGGCCGAGACCGCCCTCAGCTTCCTGGGCCTCGGGTTGCGGTCGCTGGCGGTGAGCTGGGGGGTGCCGCTCCAGGGTGCGCAGAAGATCCGCAGCGTGGCCGCGTTCCCGTGGCTGATCATCCCCGCCCTGTTCGTGGTGGTCGCGGTGCTGGCGTTCAACTTCGTCGGCGACGGTCTGCGCGACGCGGCCGATCCATACAAGTGACACGAGTGACGCCCCGAAGTGACGGCGCTGAACGCCGTCGCCCCGCATGCGTAGCTACGAGCCTCGACTCTCGGTCGATAATCGGGTGAGTATCAGCGCCGCCGTGACAGTCGCACCGCTCGCGCGACGTCAATTCGACGCGGTGAACACGACTACGCCATACATCTGCTGCGCCCTATCGCTCGGATACTCGCCATCTCCCTCATAAGTAACATTCCCGATACCGAACGCCGCCATATCCTCGATAGAGAACGTCCACCCGACGGCATCGGCAAACGCGGGGTCCTCACGAAGGTAGTAGGCGTCAAATCGGGCAGGCAGCAGGCCGTAGAGCAATGCATCCGAGCTCACTCCGATCCGGTCCAGGAACTCCCGTTCTTCCTTCACGCCCCTCTCGACACGCGCCAGCATGTAGTTGATGAACTCCTTGCGACCGACATCGGAAGGGGCTTCTCCCCAACTCGCCGCGCTTTCGTTGTACATCTGCCCAAAGTGCTCATTCATGGACAAGCCCAGAGCGCGCGTTACGATCGCGTCCTGTTGTTCGGATCCATGCCACCCGACGATCGAATCGGCGAGTATAGTCTTGTTTCTTCCGGCCGTGAACACATAGTTTGCACAAGACGAAAAGCACAGATTCTGCACTACCACGTCCAGGCCTCTGTCGAGTATCCAGCCCCCCAGCTTGCGCCCATACTCCGTGTCGCCGCCGCCGGAATCGATACGAAACGTCGTGATCTCGTCTTCCTTGCCGGCTACCACGTTCAGAAAGAGTTCGTATGACCGTGCGTTGATGGTCCCCGTGTATACCAGCATGGAACCTTCTACGGTGATCTCCGCGAGCTCGTCATCGAACCGGTATCCACCCCGTTCTACCGACTCGTCGGTCGACACGGGAGCATCGGCGGGGACCAGCGTCGACCGTGGAGCGACGTACAGGCCGGCGCCGAGGATGTAGTCGCGGCCGTCGAGTGACACCCGCCGGACGAATGACGCCTTGGGTTCGACCGCACCCGAGACCGGGTTTCTGCGCATGTAGTACACGTACCCTTCGCCGTAGTCTTTCAGGATTCGCTGCATCTCCCGTACGTGGACCGTGTCGCCGCGGTATGTGCCGCGCAGACCCGGGTCCCCGGCGTTGGAGACCGTCACCAGCGTCTCCAGGTCGACAAGAAATAGATAGGTGGTCCCGGAGATCCAGCGCGACTCGGTCTCGAACGCGGCCAGCGCGGCAAGGCCCTGCCGCCTCAGATGTTCGGCCGCACAGTTCACGAACTGCTCCACGTCGCGCTCGGTGGCCACCAGCGCCGCCCGTATCCGGTCCGCCGGGCACGCGCCCGGGGCGTCCAGAGGATAGGTGCCAGCGCCGAAGTAGAGCTGCTCGCCATGCACGTCGAGTGTCGTGACATACGCCAGATGGGGCTCCTCAACGCCGGAGTTACGGTTGCCGTAGTACACGTATCCCGAGCCATATTCGCGGGCCACGCGCGCGATGTCCAGGATGTAATAATGACCGTTCGAGCCCCGCCGGTCCGAAAGATCTGCGCCCGGCGCGAGGTCGGAGCCAGTGACGAAGCGGATCGACGTGCCGCTGATGTCGCCGGCGAACAGGTACGTCGAGCCGTCCAGCCAGACGCTGCTGCTCTGAAAGTCCACGGTCGCTTGGGTCCAGCCCACCGCTGCTACATAGGCGACGGCGCACTGCACGAGGCGCTTGAGCTGGCGGCGCGTCTGGATCGCGTCTAGCGGCTCCCCGGTGGCGTCACACGGCGTCTGTGCGAAGGCGGGCACCGCCCACGCAGAGAGGAGCAGCAACGCTGCAAGCACCGCAAGGAGGACCCGCCCGTGCGTGACAAATGATCGGCTCACGTCGGAATTATAATGCGGTATCATTGCGCTGTTGTCAAATGCAATTCGGGTGCACGCTGCGCTTTTCTGTGCACAGAGAGCACACCAAGAGGACACCATGAGCAGGTTTACCGATACGTTGAAGACGCCGCTGCGGCACCGGGGCGTGCCGGCCACCCGCCAAGGGCGGAAGCATGTCGGCGTCTATGTCCTACCGGACGTGGCGCACTGGCTCCGCATGCTGGCCGCGGTCGAATCCACCAGCACACAAGCGCTTATCGAGGAAGGGATCGAGATGCTGTTCCAGGCGCGGCACACCTCCGGCAGGGTAGGTAGGGTAGGCGCTGCATCTGCCGGCTGCTGGAGGCCACATGGTGGCCAGTGCGTCCCGTGCAAGGCAGCAGGGCGAGCCAAGTCGGTCACCGGCGGCGTCTCCGGGGTCGGCTCCGCCAGGCGTCCGGGTGAGCGCAGACGCCACCCTGGTAGTGCCTGCACTTGCCGAGGCGGCAAATCCGCCCGCCGGTGACGGGACACCGGGCGACTTGACCACGCCGACCCTCGCTGGGGCGGCGACGGAGGTGCTCGAGGCACACGAGGCGGCCTACAAGACCTGGAACTATCACCATTAGATCCTCTACCTGCGCGACCTTGCAGCGGCTGCGCCCGAGGCCACTATTATCCTCGATCACTTCGGTACACTGCTGGGCGTCGGCTCCTACGCCGGCCGGCGCGAGGCTATCTTCGAATGCTGGAGGGAGGATATCGCTGCTCTTGCTGAACTTCCCAACGTCTATGCCAACCTCGGCGGCATGGCCGTGCCTGACAACGGCTTCGGCTGGCACAGCGATCCCCGTCCCCCCACCCCGGACGAGCTCGTCGCCGCCCAGAGCCCCTACTACCTCCACGCGACCGAGTGCTTCGGCCCGGAGCGCTACATGTTCGAGAGTAACCTCCCGGTCGGCAAGTTCTCGCTCTCCTACCCGGTGCTGTGGAACGGCCTCAAGAAGATCGCCGCCCCCTTTTCGGAGGACGGAGGGGGGCAATGTTCTACAGAACAGCTGCCCGGGTGTGCCGGCTGTGGGGATGAGCCTGCTTCCCATTCGGCCGAGGATCACATTCTCGAGTTCGGCTGCCAACACTCCCCTGCGCTTCAGGTTCTCAGGGCCCTGCCGAGCCTTCCCTTCGGGACGAGGCCCCCTCGATTCCTGTGAATTCCCTTGAGCTATGAAGGAGATGGATCATGGCTAAAATGAACGTTCTCATAACCGGTATGAGCGGCCTGATCGGCGGTGTGGTGAAAGAGCAACTTGCAGACAAGTATGAACTAAGTGCCCTCAACCGCAGCGGGGTGGCCGGTGTCAAGTGCCACCAAGCCGATATTTCGGATTTGGACGCCATCCGACCCGCCTTTACGGGACAGGATGTCGTTGTTCACTTGGCAGCCAAAGCAGGTGAGTACACCTGGGAAGAGTTGCAGGCGGTTAATGTGGCGGGCACATACAACGTCTTTGAGGCAGCACGTGAAGCCGGGGTGAAACGCGTGATTTATGCCAGCAGCGGTGCGACGATTGCGGGCTGGGAAAAGGAAGAGCCATACCTATCTATTGCCCAGGGTCGTTACGATGATGCTCCTACTTCCTGGCCCATGCTGACCCACCAAACACCGATTCGACCCAGCGGTATCTACGGTGCCAGCAAGGTTTGGGGTGAGGCATTAGCTCGCCACTACGCGGACACGACCGACCTGTCCATCATCTGTCTGCGTATCGGCCATGTGACCGAAGAAGATCGTCCTCTTAGTGCTCGCGACTATGCGGTCTGGTGCAGTCAGCGCGACATTGCCCGTATGGTCGAGCTAGCTGTGGCCGCACCAATCGATTTGCCATTCGCTACCCTCTTTGTGCTTTCAGATAACAGGTGGGGCTACCGGGATCTGAGCCACGCCCACAAGGTTCTGGGCTTTGAGCCACAAGATAGGGCGGAAGATCATCGGTAAGGATGGTAGTTCGCCACCGTCATCATGCGCTAGGCGTTTATGGATCTGCCCGTCGAGTTGGAGGAGGCGACCCTGGTCGACGGGGCCTCGGCGTTTCAGGCCTTTACGAACATCGCCCTGTGGCTGGCGGCACCGGCTATGGTGGTGACCCTGATGATCGTACTGGCGTTCAGTTGGAATAAGTCCCTGTTCGCCCTGACGCTCGCCCCGCTCAAGGCCAAGACCATCCCCGTGTTGATGGCCAGCGCGGTCGATACCCGGGGTATCCAGTTCTGGTTCGTGGCGGTCCGGACGCTGCTTGCCATTATCCCACCGACCGTCCTCGCCCTGCTGGCGCAGCGTTACATCGTCCGGGGTCTGACTTTGGTGCTGTGAAAGGGTAGTGTCATGCTGCTCGGCGTCGATGTCGGCACCACCCACACCAAGGTCGGCGTCTACGAGGAAGATGGACGCCTGCTGGCCTACACCTGCGGCCCTACCCATCGAGAGGTGGCAGCTGACGGATTGTCATTCAGGTCGCCGGAGACCCTGTGGTGTGACACCGCCACGCTCATTCGTGGGGCGACCGCCGGCCTCTCCCGGCCGATCGAGGCGCTGGCTATCTCCAGCATGGGTGAGGCCGGGGTTCCGCTGGGTCGCAGCGGGGAACCGACCTATCCTGTCATTCCCTGGAACGACACTCGGGCTGAGGTGCAGATGCGGCGACTCTCGGAGGCGCTCAAGCCGAAGGGTTGGTTTTCCATCACCGGCTTGTTTCCCAATCCGATCCATAGCATCGCCAAGTGGGTGTGGCTACGCGAGGTCGATCCGGGAGCCTGGGATCGGACCCAGTTGTGGTTGAGCATCTGCAACTACATAGGCTACCGGTTGACCGGGGGGGCGGTCATGGAGGTCTCGCAGGCCTGCCGCACCATGGCCTTCGACATTCGTTCCGGGGACTGGTCGGCTGAACTGATTGAGCTCGCAGGTCTGACGACCGACTTCCTGCCCCCGGTGGTCTCGGCGACCGACCCGGTCGGCACCGTGACGGTCGAGGCGGCATCGCTGGTGGGTCTCCGACCGGGGACGCCGGTCTTTGCCGGGGGCCACGACCACGTCTGTGCGGCCCTAGCCTGTGGCGCGGTGGTGCCTGAGGTCGTGCTCGACTCCCTAGGTACTGCGGAAGCCCTTACCCTGGGTTGGCAGGGACCTCCCGATCCCGAAAGGGCTGGCGGCTTTGGGGTCGGCATTCATGTGGCAGCCGACCACAGCTACCTGATCGGGGGGCTCTATAGCTCCGGAGGGGCGCTTCGCTGGCTCAAGGAGCTTCTCGGCGTGGCCAGCTTCACCGAGCTTAGGCAACTCGCTGCTGCCGTTGAGCCCGGAGCCGCTCCGCAGTTCATCGCACAGTTCTACGGCGCTGGGCCGCCGTTCAACGATCCCGGTGCCACTGGCGCCTTCGTTGGCATCACCCCAGATCACGATCGGGCGCATCTCGCCAGGGCCGTGTACGATGGGCTCGCCCTCGAGATCCGGGCCGGGATCGAAGCGCTGGAACGGGTCACCGGAGAGTCTGTTGCTGTGATCCGCTTGGTGGGAGCCTCCGACGAGGATGACCTGTCGGGCAGGATTCGTGCCTCTGTGCTGGGCCGGCCCCTGGAGGTCGCCCGGCACCCCGACATGGTCACGGCGGGTGTGGCGCTACTCGCCGGGATCGGTCTGGGGGTCTACGCGAGCGCTGAGGAGGCCGTCGCCAGGACCTATAGGATTCGGCGGATGTTCGAGCCTGAACCGGAATGGCAGGCGCCCTACGAGGAGGCGTACGCGCGTAGTCGCCGCATCGTCGAGGCGCTGCGAGAGAGCAGGGAAGGGGTCTAAAACGGTATGCCGTATGTTTACGACGGGCGCACGTTGATCGACTACGCGTTTAAGGGGGGGTTTGCCATGCCGGCGTTCAATGTCGGCACCCTCGAGATGGCGCGTGCTTGCGTCGAGGCGGCGGAGTTGGAGCGGGCCCCGATCATTCTACAAACCAGCCCGGGGGAGTTGACACAGGCCTCGCCCGCCGTGCTAGCGGGGATGATACGGGCGCTGGCGGAGGAGGTGGCTGTCCCGGTGATGTTGCACCTCGACCACGGGGAGGGGCCGGAGCGCGTCGCCGCGTGTCTAAGAGCCGGGTACAGTTCGGTTATGTACGACGGAGATCACCTAAAGCCTGAGGAGAACATCGCCACCACTCGGCGGCTGGCCGAGTGGGCCCACGGCTCGGGCGTCTCGCTGGAGGCGGCGGCGGGCAGCTTCGGTGCCGGAGAGGGTAGGGGTGAAGGGCTTCATCTCACCGATCCCGAGATCGCCCTGCGCCTTCTCGACGACGGCGGTGCTGACATGGTCGCCTGCTCGGTCGGGTCGGTGCATGGCCAGGCCAGCCGTCTCGATCTGGATCGGCTCGGGGCTATTGCGCGGCGGACCCGAAAGCCGCTAGTGCTGCATGGTGGAACGGGGATCCCAGCAGAAGATCTAGCGGTGGCCACGACGCTCGGCGTCGTCAAGGTGAATATCGGTGCTGGGCTTCAGCGTGCGGTGCTGAAGGCGTGGCGCGAGCGGTCGGAGGCAGAGGGCGTCTACGAAGTGAGCGATGCGGCCCGCGCCGCGCTGGTCGAGGTGGCGTGTGGCAAGATCCGCATCATGAAGGCAGCCGGCCGGGCCTGAGGGACGGAGCGGGCTCGGGTGAGGGCCAGATCCTTATTAAGAAAGGGGATTTTGAGTGCCCAACTCCACAAGGTCGGTCGGTGAGAGCCGGGTATCTTTAATGTCTGGGGGGCCCGCGGCGCTTTAGCGGTCGACTAGCAAACCTCCCCTAGTTCGCGAATCGCCCCATCATTGTGTCCTGCAGCCTGCAGCGGTGCGATCACGTCACACTCGAGGTCGGGCAGGTAGCAGGTGATGAGGTCGCCCGCCCCCGAAGGAACAACCCGCACCTCACCTAGGGCGGCGGGCAGGATGCAGGACTCCGCTCTGCCTAGGATCTCTTCGCCACCCTGGTCATCGAGCAATACCGGGTCGCGTGCGTTTGTCAGGGTCGTGCAGCGCTCAGGGTGAGCGGGCACCACATGCGCTCGCTCGAGGGAAAAGTGGGGCCCCGCAGCACCGACCACGCGTCGGTTGACGCTCTCCTCAAGTGGCTGGCCTGGGTGGGGTCGGGGCTGGTAATGGGTACGGAGTTCAGATAGGGTGTTGCGAATGTTGACCTCCCAGGTCTCCTCGGGACAGGGGTTGTTATAGAGGTCGTTCGGCATGACGTTAGCGCCTAGGTCGCTGGTCTGCTGGACCTCGAAGATGAGGATGTCGGGGCCGAAGCTGTGGATGGTACCAGCGGGGACATAGACGGTCTCACCGGTGCGGATCGGCAGCCTCAGCATGGCGCGGTCGTAGTCCCGATCCTTGAAGGCGTCGAAACAGATCTTGGTGGGTCATCTCGGCCCGCACACCAGCGAGGATGGTGACACCCTCAGCGGCCCAGAGGATATGCCAAGCCTCGGTCTTGCCGTTCGGTTCGCCATACTTGCTGCGGGCGGTCTCCTCGTCCGCGTGGAGGTGCACGGGGAGCATGTGAGAGGCATCAAGGAACTTCTCTAGGAGTGGGAAGTGCGGGTCTCGCCGACCCTGCCCGACGGTTGGTAGGGGTTCGCGAGGACTAGGTCGTGCAGGGTCCTACCCTGATAGTCGCCGTTGAGGATCGTCCCGGCAGTCTCCTTGTAGTCACTTATCTCCCAGGTCTCGGCCACCACCCCATCGGGGACCCCCTGCTCGCCGAGCCTTGTGGGGATGAGCCTCTCGCCGAAGGCGTAGGTGCGAACGTGAAACGATAGCTTGAGCGGGTACCGATCCATGCGCGTTCTGTCTCCCTCAAAGGTCTAGAGGATCACGCTTTCGCGCTGCGGAGGGGTGGGCGGTGGTGCGGACTCCCACTCGGAGGAGGCAGAAGGGGTCGGCCTCGAGGCGCAGGACCGTGTTCATTGAAGTCTGTCTCGGTGAGTCTGTCTCGGTGCATGTGGGTAGTTTAGCTGAACGGGTACGCCTTCGGTGGCGGAGCGCAGTGCGGCTAGGCTGAGTGCCAGGCTTTGGCGACCATCCCAGATCGTCACCTCGACCGGGTGGTCATGGAGCACCGCTAACAGGAAGGACTCGAGTTCCTGAACGTAGCTCTGCCGATATCGATCGGTGAAGAAATTGAGCAAGACCTCCTCGCCGATGATCTTGGCCCCGTAGTGCCGCACGTTGTGCACCTGCACGTTTCCCGACTGCAACATCCCCTTCTCTCCAAACACTTCGAGGCGCTGGTCGTAGCCGTAGACGGCGCGACGGCTCATCTGGATGGCACACATCTTGCCGCTAGCCGTGCGCAACGTCGCCATCGCCGTGTCGGGATCCCGGTCGGGGTTGAGTTCCTCGCCAATCAGGCTGCTGGCGACTGCGTAGACCTCGATAGGTTCCTCGTCCAGCAGCCAGCGAGCCATGTCGAAGTCGTGAATCATCGAATCGTAGAAGATGCCGCCGGGGGTGTTACGCATGTAGGCCACCGGTGGTGGGTGGGGATCGCGGCTGGTGATGGTGACCTGCTCGAGCCTACCGATCGCACCCCCCTTCAGCTTTTCGGCCAGGGCGCGGTGGTGGGAATCGAAGCGGCGGTTGAAGCCGATCTGGACAGGACGGTCGATATCCGCCAGCGATTGCAGCAGGGCGTCGACCTCATCGAGATTCGTTCCGACCGGCTTCTCGCAGAAGACCGCCTTGCCAGCTTGGGCGGCCCGTAGGATGAGGGTGGGGTGCGTGTCGGGTGGTGTGGTGATGAAGACGGCGTCGATAGAATCGTCGTTGAGCGCCCCCTCGAGACTGCCGAGGAGCGGGACGCCGTGCTGTTCGGCCACTGCCCGTGCCGAGGCCTCGTCTAAGTCATAGATACCGGCGAACCCGACGCTGGGATTCTGCGCCAGGTTCTCAGCATGGACCTTGCCGATGAAGCCCGCGCCGAGAAGAGCGATATTTAGCCTCATATCCCCTTGCCCATCGCAAACCGCATTATAGGCCCGTCTCCGGCTCCATTGTCTGCAGCGGGTCGTCCGTCCCGCTCGACCCACACTTCGCGAGCCACCTTCGCCGGTCTTCGACCTTGCAGCCGATTATGTTCAGCGCCAGGAATATTGGGTGACCGATTCCACCTCCAGGACAATGATTGTGACCGATCAGTTCCTATCGGAGTCGGAGCCGACTTCGGTCCGGGAAGTGGCTGTGGATCCCCGCTCGTTGAAAGACAGCACGTCTCCTGAAGCTGTGATCATCAGCTCGAGGGCCAGGCGCAGGCACGGTCAGGTCGGTGAAGCCTGCGTTGCGATCAGCTTTCGCAGCGTACAGAACTGGCGGTTCGTGACTTCTAGGCACCACCTGCAGACAACTGTTCTCGGTATTGCACCGGTCACCATCTAGGCGGCGATGTCGATGCCGGGCTTCATTCGCAGGGAGTTTGGAGGCCCGGCACGATATCCTATCCCCACAGCGGCAGGGGCACGAGGGTCCGAAAGGGGTTGTTGGGCTGGCTCCTCTACCTCGCAGTCTGCCCCTGGATCTCTACCGTGGCGTTCGGCGCGGTCAACCCCTAGCTACCTCGTGCGGGTCCTGATGTCAGAGCCCCATAGGGGCGGGCGCTCCCTACCCCACTATACGAGTTCACGTGGCTTAAGTTGCAGAGCACTCGAGCCCCTCTGTTGTGCTGGGAGCCCGCCGCGCTAAGGGGGGGGGTTCTCAATCGAGGTCTCACAACCGATAATAGCCGGCATGTCAGGACGGACTTGCCGTGTCCAGGTCTCGTATCGCACCCTCCCACCGATCGGGTGGGCAGGTTGCCCAGCGAAGCGGCTATGAGGGCGCGGGGACGGTTCTACTCGCGCACCGGCCTTACCCGCAAGGTGGCGCTCCTGGCGACGCCGCTCATCTTTCAACAGGTCTCCTACACCCTGCTCGGAGTAGCCGATACCTTCTTTGTATCCCGGGTGAGTACCCAGGCACTAGCGGCGGTGGGCCTCGGTGGGGTGATCTTCTTCGCTGTGGCGCTCCTCTTCCGCGGGACCGCCAGCAGCAGTGTGGTGTTCATCGGCCGCGCCTACGGCGCCGATGACGACGAAGCCGTTGGGGCCTGGGTGTGGCGCTGTCTGGCCGTTGTTGGACTCATGAGCATCGTGGCCCTCACGATTCCCTGGTTGTTCCGCCAGGGCTTCGGCTTCATAGCCCCCAGCGACGAGCCCAGCGTAGCGGTCCTGGGAGCGAACTACCTGTTCATCCGGGGGTTCGAGATCCCCTTCATAATGTTCTCGGGCGTCGTATGGGGCTACCTCGTAGGTCGGGGCGACTCGCGGACGCCCATGATCCTCGCCTGGACCACTGTGCTCCTGAACATCCTGCTCGACTGGTTACTGGTCCTCGGCAATCTCGGGTTTCCCCGGCTCGAGGTGACCGGCGCGGCGGTGGCGACGCTGATCGCCAACATCGTGAACGCCACCCTCAGTGCTGCCATCCTGTGGGCACCGGCGGCTCGGCGCCGCTACCGCACCTTTTTGCCCCCGAGGTTGCGGAGGCGCGACCTGGCCCAGGTCTTCAAGATAGGCCTGCCCATGGGCCTTGGGGACTGCATCGAGATCGCTAGTTTCAGCACCTTCTTCGCTCTGATCGGCCACATCTCAACCGAGGCGCTGGCTGCTAACCAAGTTGCTGTGCAGTACATGAGCATGTCATTCACCGTCGGTATCGCCTTCGGAATGGCGACCTCGAGCCTGGTGGCGCGGCAACTCGGTGCGGGGCGCCCCGATCTAGCTGAGGGATTGGGCTACCGCGGCACAGTGCTCGGCATGGTCTCCATGGGCCTGATCGGCCTCGGCTACCTGATTGCACCTGGGGAGTTGATGCGCCTGTTCAGCGCTGATCCAGAGGTCGTCCAGGCCGGGGTTCGGATCCTGCGGCTGGTGGCGCTCTACCAGGTGTTTGACGCCGTCACCATCGTGCTTGCCGGGGCTCTCAATGGGGCGGGCGACACCACCTTCACGATGGTGGCGAGGACGATCATGGGCTGGATGGTGTTCATCCCCCTCGTGGCGCTGATCGTGTTCCAGTTCGGCGGCGGGGTGCATGACGCCTGGATCGGAGCGCTCGTCTATCTAAGCGGCTTGTCCGTGATCTATCTGATCCGGTTCCGATCTGGGCGATGGAAGTCGATCAAGCTGGTGTGACGGGTCGTTGCGGAGACCTTCTCACCCATCGTCGCACGCGTCGGAATTTGCACCTCCGCGTCGCCTAGACTCACCCCATGAGTAACAGGATCTGCCCAAAGGACCGCTTCCCCATCGGGGAGATCACCCGGCATCGTTCCCGCTTTGAAGGCGTGTTCGCCGCTGACATAGGCGTTGACCACCCACCTCTCCTGGCCCGAAGAAGTTGCGCTCCGGGGTGGGTTCGGTGACCGGGACCAGCGGGATTCCCCTCGTTCGTCGTTGCGCACGCCTTTCCCGATCAGGAGCTCAGTGAGTAGGCCTAGTGGAGTCCGTCCAGGTTCAAGGTGGAAAGCGTTTCCTTACGTTCTCCTGTAAGGGAGAGTCGTTGTGCCGGATCCCACCCCAGATCGCCTCGGTCAGATTGGTTGCGTATCGTGTCGGCGCTGGACCGGCACTTCGGCCCGGGCCTTTGCGGGTCATGGCGGCGGCTATTCGGAGCGGTGCTGGAACCGGGCTTCTGCGGGCCGAGCCCGCGCAGGTGAACTCGGCACCTTACGCTTAACCCCTACACGCGTCAGCGGGCAACAGGTGCCTGCACAGGGTCCAAAATGCGTGAACTCCGGTGCAGAGACCAAACGCGGGAGCGGGCGCCGATACGTGCTACACTCTCTCCCGCATGTCCGTCCCCCTCTTGGTCCTTGGTGACTTTGCCTGGGACGTGCTGATCCGCACGAACACCGAACTGCTCACCGGTGGCGATACCTTTGGTGAGGTGATGCTAGTACCGGGTGGGAGCGCTGCCAACGTGGCGGTGTGGGCGCGTCGCTGTGGCCTCGATACGGCCTTCATCGGCAAAATTGGACGGGATCGCTTTGGGCAACTGGCTAGGCGGGATTTGCGCGACGAGAGGGTCAAGGCTAACTTCATTGAGACCGACGCCCACCTGACAGGGTCGGTGGCGGTGTGGATCGATCATACCGGCGAGCGGTCGATGGTTTCGGGTAAGGGGGCCGACCACTACCTGCTTCCCTCGGAACTGCCTAGGGAACTACTCGAGGGGTGTCGCCACCTTCACCTCACCGCTTGGTCATTCTTTGCCGACCCGCCCCGCACGGCGGCGCGACAGGCGGCGCAGGTGGCGAAGGGGGCCGGTGCAACCCTGTCGTTCGATCCGGGTTCGTTCCAGATGATCCAGGAGATGGGGGTGGAGGCCTTTCTCGACTTCACGCGCGACCTAGATATCGATCTTCTTCTACCCAATAAGGAGGAGGGGGCCACCCTTGCGGGCGAGAACGAGCCTGGTGCGATCGCCGAATCGCTCGCTGAGCTCTTCCCTGGGGCACTGATCGCGCTCAAGCTAGACGCCCATGGTGCCCTGATTTTGAATGGGGAAGAGGCTACGCCGATCCCGCCGGCTACCAACCACCTGATCGATGCGACCGGCGCAGGCGATTCTTTCGCAGGCAGTTTCCTGGCCCGGTATCTGCGTGGGGAATCTCCGGAAACCGCAGCGCGGTTCGCCACGCGGATCTCCGCCTGGGTGATCGAACACTTGGGAGCCCGTCCGAACCCGGACGGGCAGCTCCGGGCGCTGCTGAATGAGGGGAGAGTTGAGTCTGGCGGAGGCTCGGGGCATCTCGTCGGTCTGGGCGTTTTGGGGTGCGATCCGTAGCGTAGGCTGGGGGATTGCTATGGAAACTGCGGCTTCCAACCTTAAGATCCGCCGTTTCAAGACGATCGTCGAGGAGGGGCTCGTGGTGATCGAGTACCTAAGGGTAGGATGGGTAACCCCCACCATTCTCGAGAGTCCAGAGGTGTTCGGGAGCCTGGTGTCCGACGACGCTGTGGCGCGATATGTGCTCGGGTAGGCTTGTTGATGTGCCCATCTACCTGTCCGTCTCTGGGTTCTTGGGCCCGTGTAACCTCTGGGCGGCGGGATGTGGGGGGTTGTAGGCAGTGTGGCGGCTTGGGGGCCGATTCCCCAGCGGTCGGTGGCGGAGGGCGTTCTGGCCATGAAGCCCCCGTGGCTGATTATCGTGGCGGCTCGGTGGTAGCACCGAACTCTATACATATCCCGGACGGCTTCGGGCCGATTGGCTTTCAGGCTAGGGCCCTTGCCTTTCTGGAGGAGGGTCGTTGGGAAGCGAGGGGCTACATTGGGGAGATCAAACTCACATCGGTAGGAGTTACTCGGGTAGGGGGTGCTCCCTAGAGGGCTATTCCCCCATGCCCATTCCCCGTCATCCTTGGGAGGTCTCCCCGTCTGAAGCCAGGTCCATTCAAGAGGGCTTGCGTGCTGAGGTCTTGACCCGAGATGATCTCGGCAGGGTCGATACCGTCGCCGGGACCGATGTCGGCTTCGAGGCTGGTGGCGCGGTGGCCCGAGCTGCGGTGACGGTGCTGAGCTATCCAGGACTAGAACCCCTCGAGCAGACGGTGGTCCGCTTCCCCACCCCGTTTCCATACGTCCCTGGCCTGCTGTCGTTTCGAGAGGCACCCGCCGTCCTCGAGGCCCTCGAGCGCCTCTCGCAGGCCCCGGACCTCCTCCTCTGTGACGGTCAAGGGATCGCGCATCCGCGCCGCTTCGGTCTCGCCTGCCACCTCGGGGTGCTGACAGGCATTCCTAGCATCGGCGTGGCGAAGTCACTGTATGTGGGCCGACACGGCACCCTCCCGGATAAGAGAGGGGCTTGGGTGCCCCTCGTAGACCGTGGCGAGGTGGTCGGTGCCGCCCTTCGGAGCCGCGCCGCTATCAAGCCCATATACGTTTCGATCGGACACCGGATCTCGCTGGAGACGGCAATCCGTTACGTGATGGGGTGTGTCACCCGCTTCAAGCTCCCTGAGACCACCCGCCACGCCCACCGGTTGGCCTCCGCCCTACCACTATCGGGAGACAAGTGACCCTTGGAGGCCACCCCGCATAGCGCTGCCGCCGTCTGGTTCGTTGTCGCCGGGACCTTCTTGCCCACCTCGTTCTACTGCACTGCCAACGCTACCCCGGCCCCAGACCTGACCGGGGCGTTCGCCCTCTCTGCAGTTTCGCTTGATCCAACACCCTATTTCGGAGTGCTGACCGCCTCGGGATGAACCTCAAGTCCCGCGAGGATCGCATCCTTATCCTCATGACCCTCACTAGATCGTTACCGATCAGAATTGGATGATGTGGGGTCGGAGATGGATGTTGCCTTTGACCCATTGAGGGTGCGATTGTTGATGGTCGGCGGGGACCGTGTCGGCGCTGTCGGAGTGGCCACCCCTGTTGGCGAACAGGCCGCTTGGGATTTTCCGTGAAGCGGCTAGCGACAGTGTACCGGACGACGGTATGTAGCCTCTGGGGGTAGATTGGGTCCAGGATTCCAGGCTGTCGAAGGAGGCCTATGTACTCCCTTAGTGGCAAGGTTGCCCTAGTTACAGGCGTTGCAGGCAGGAACGGGATCGGTCGCGCGATTGCGGTCCGACTTGCCTTGGAGGGTGCCGATATCGTCGCCAACGATCTCGTCGACCGGCCTTCCGGTTCGGGCAACTGGGGCGGTCTGCCAGCCATCGTTGAGGAGGTCGAGGCGCTGGGCCGCAGAGCAGTGGCCATACGGGCCGATATTTCGGATGCGAAGCAGGTCGAGACCATGGTTGCGAGGGCCCTCGGTGCGTTCGGTCGTATCGACATCCTGGTTAACAATGCCGGGGCTCCCGCCGGCCGCGATCGGGTCCCGGTGATTGAGTTGGAGGAGGACGCCTGGGACTTGGTCCAACGGGTCAACGTCAAGGGCACCTTCCTCTGCTCACAAGCGGTTGCTCGGTCGATGATTGAGCGGGGCGGGGGGGGCCGGATCATCAACCTCTCGTCCGTAGCCGGCAAGCGCGGGATGGCACGCTTCGCCGCCTACTGCGCGTCGAAGTTCGCGGTACGCGGCTTCAGCCAGTCGTTAGCCCTCGAACTGGCCCCCTATGGGATCACCGTCAATGCGATCTGTCCTGTCCTGGTCGATACGGAGCGGGTGAGTGAGATGGCAGCTGCGCTCAAGCCCGCTGGTGTCGAGACGGAGACCTACAGTCGGGAGATGGTCGAGCAGACCACCCGTCAGATTCCCCTCGGTCGGATCGCCAAGCCGGACGATGTCGCCCGCTCGGCGGCGTTCCTCGCCTCAGCCGAAGCGGACTACCTCACCGGCCTGTCGTTCACTGTAGCGGGCGGATTCCTGATGGACTGAAAGTCCCCTCTGAGAGGGGATAAACAGGGACTTGCCCGACCCTCTGCTAGGGATGCAGATACTGAAGCCAGGTTAGTAAGTGAGGGATCTTTATGACAGCACGGCTGTTCTATGATCCGTTCCCCTATCTCGGTTCTGTCCCTCGCTCTGTTTCTGACGACGATGGATTTCGCCTAGAGCACCGCTATTCTCGAGATGTCACCGGTAGACATCACTCGGCACCACGCTGGGCGAGCAGATGCCAGGTGGGTCATGGCTAATCGTGAAGGGACTGGGCAGAGGGCGGACGAGGTGCCGAGCGAGGTCATAAAGACCGGTGGAACGCCATATGACGCCGTATGTTAGTCAACACAGCAACCATGGCACTGGCGTTTGTGATGGCGCTAGTGCCGGTTCTGGCAGTCATCAGAGGGCGGTTATTCCATTCGATCTAAAGATTACGAGCGAGACCTTCGTTCACATCGTGATGGCCCACTTGATACTCAAGCATCTGAGACCGAACCGAGGGGGACAGGATGATTGGCGGACACGCCCGCGCTAAGCAGCGCGTTGGAGTCACTATGATAGGCTTGGCTGCAGAGTGAGGTGGGGACTCGGTAAGAGCTCGGGTGCGCTTTTCCTTCTCTTAGGCCTTTGTTTCGCAACTGCGCAAGAACGTGTCAACTTCCTTGGGGTCAACGGAGAGTTGTTGGACGAGGCGGGGCCATACTACTTCATCAACTACGGCGACCGCGAAAACGCTTTTGCCAAGGCCGTTCCCTTGGCGGAGGCATTAGGCCTTGCCCTCAGCTTCGATAACAGCAATAAGGAGTTGACTTTCCAGCAGGGCGACACCGTCGCCCTGCTCCAGGCCACAGCCGACATAACCCAGGGCTTGGTCAAGCGGTCCGGCGTGTTCACGGTGAACGGTCAGTCCATCGACAGTCCCATGGGCATCCTCGTCGACGGGACTGCCTATGTCGCCATCACCCCCATCGTCTCGGCGTTCGGCGGCGAGAGCGATTGGCACCCCGATGTAACCCTCATTGCTATTAGGACGGCTGACCGACTCCCCGTTCGCATTCCCGCACCCCGGATCGGCTTCCACAGCGGAGACAGCGGGGAGTTCACCCGGGTCGTGCTCGACCTTCCCATCGGCCAAGAGACGAGGATAGCCGTCGGGCGAGGCCTATTGGTCGTTACCCTGCCCGACGTCCGCGGCGACTCCTATGCCTTGGCCGATGCTGAAAACCTGGAGAGTCTTACCTTCGGGCAGAGCGGCCCCGACCTTCTTCTGATCGTTCGACCCCGACATGCCATCGACCCGGCTGGAAACGGGTTCAGGTTCGGGGAGTGGCACTCCCCCGACCGCGTCGAGGTCTTGAGCTTGTACATCGATTTCGGCCCCGGCCTCCACGGTGAGCCTGTCGAGACTCTGATCGCCGAATCACCTTCCTGGGAGGGGCTAGGGTCCCAGACAACCGTCGTAATCGACCCCGGCCATGGTGGCCACGACCCCGGGGCGAGTAGCGCCTTCGCAATCGAGGAGGAGGTCGTCTTCGATATCGCTTTGCAGCTCAAGCGGCTGCTTGAGAATGGGGGCATCGGGGTGGTTCTGACTCGTGATCGAGACACCTTCTACACCCTGCAGGAACGCTCTACCTTCGCGACCCCCGACCGGAACCTGTTTGTCTCCATCCACGCTAACGCCGCGCCCAACCCCGCTGCCAGCGGCATTGAGACCTGGGTCTTCGGCCAGCCGCTCGACCCTAGCCTCATCGACCAAGCCATTCGCGAGAATGGCGGGGGAGCTGTCGGGGAAGTGCTGACGCAGGAGGCACTGGAGCTAGTCAGTTCCGTCGACGCCGCTAGGTCCGACGTTATCAAGAATGAGCAACTCCGATACAGCTGTGCCCTCGCCCAGATTGTCCAGGACCGTATGGTTGAGGCGACTGGGGCTAGCGATCGCGGGGTAAGGCAGAACGCCTTCTATGTTATCAGCACTGCCCGGATCCCTGCCATCCTCGTTGAGGTCGGCTTCGTCAGCAACGAGGACGAGGGGTCCAAGTTGGCGACCGCCGACTACCAGAACAAGTTGGCGGCTGCCCTAGCGGACGGGATTAAGGAGTTCCTTAGCAGGGGCGGGAGGAGGGGCGGGATTGAGATAATAGACTATCTTGCCAACAAGGGTTTGCCGGTCGACTGTCAGTGAGGACGTGCTGTTTTGTCAGTGGGTCTGGTGGCGCTGCGAACCAAATCCCCTCGAAATACGGCAGAATACCCTCGATTACCCCCTAGCCCTGGAGATTCCCGGTCGAGAGGGTGTTCCTATATGCAGAGCGCGCCGAGCCCAAATAGGAGATGGGTCGTCAGGGCGAGATAGCCGATCGCTCCAGAGATCGAGATTCACCGGATGGAGGTTGCGTTAGATCGATCCTGATACCAACGGCTACCGTTCGATGTCCAGGCTGCAATAGTCCCAATCTTACTGTTCGCTGTTGGGGTGGCGCGGCGTTGGCTCAGGGTGGTGGCGGCAACTCCATTTGCTAGTATGACCCCGTGGTCCGTCCTGACCTGCCTCCGCCGAGCGGTCCCGTTATTGAGGGGGCTGGCGGTGTGGTCTTTAACCGACAGGGTGAGGTGCTGGTCATCCGGCACAAAAACGGCACCTGGGTCTTGCCCAAGGGTCGCCTTGAGAACGGCGAGTCGCACTTAGGGGCGGCCCTACGCGAGGTTGAGGAGGAGGCGGGGGTGAGAGCGTACTGTCCAAATCCGGGGCGCTGTGCGGTCACCCGCTACGTCAATGGTCGTGGGGAGCGGCGGCGGATCACCTACTTCCACCTCGTGACTGAGGCCACCGAGCCGCTGATGCGCGAACGAACCTTTCCCGAGGGAACGTTCCTATCACTCGAGGGGGCGGCGGGTCGCCTCAGTTTCGCGGAGGACCGTGCCCTGCTCCAGGAGTTGCGATGAAGGGTATGTCGGGCAATAGTGGCACCCTGTCGGGCCAGGAGTTGATCGACGGACTCAGGAAACTCAAGGCCAGCGGTACCCTGATCCTCTCCCAGGGGGCCGGCAGCATCATTCTGCTTCTCAACCACGGCGAACTGCAGTCCAGCTTTCGGCTGGGCAGCTTCAGTTCGCTAGACGACGACAACCTCGACTTCCGGGTCGAGTGGCACCCACCTGCGGCCGCGCCTCGGCTGCAGAGCCACTTTGAGGGCAGCCGCCTCGCAGTGATGCAGGCCCTGCCCCAGCTAGGTCCAGGCGCCCTCTATCCCGTGGGACCGACCGATCTGCGGGCTCTCGTCGGCCACCTCCGGTGCCAGGAGTTCACCGGTAGTCTCACGCTCACACACCGCACCGACTACGGCGTTGTCCTGTTTCTGAATGGCCAGATCGGGGCTGCACTGTTTGAGCGCAACAGCTACACCTTAGAGCGAAGCGACGCGCTGCGTGCCATCTTTCGCTATAGCCTCTCCTCGAATCACCCCCCTCTCACTGCACACCGGCTCAACCCGCTGCTGGTGCGGAGCCTGCTGGGCCTCGCCTACGGGCGGCACAGCTCTAGCCTGAACCTCGACACCTACAGCGGTCTCGTCTCTGAGGAACGAGGCTACCTCTTCTATCAGAACGGCCAGGCCTTCCTCCGGGTCGAAGCGGAGCTTCGGGGCTCCAGCCGCCGCTACCTCCCCCTCGACCCCGCCCCGGACCTCCACCTCCCTGATGATCCTCCCGGATGGGAGGAGTTCCGGTACGCCCTGACGCTGCGCGGCAAGGATGCGCTCAACCCTATGACCGATCTGTCGATGCACTTCCGCGAGGCTTTTGGCACCTCTGGACGCGCGGTACTCGAGATCCTCGGCGGTGGCGGCACCATCGAACAGGCCGCTATGAACCTCGACATTGAGTTGCAGGAACTCAAGCCGTGGCTCAAGCGGCTCGAGGACGAAGGCTTCATCCGCCTGAGCGAATAGGCCAGACAGCCCCCCTACCTTAAGTGGGGAGCGATCGTGCCCGAAACCGGCGATGAGGTCTCGTTGCGCAGCCTGTACCTGATCCTGAGGTGGGGGCTTTCCCCTCATCACAGGACTGAGTTCGCTCGCGGCCGTGGTGGCTTTTGGCGTGGCCAGCGTCCGGCCTGAGAGATTTCGGGCTCAAGCCACCGTCCAGATCTTGCCCTCGCCGATTCGCTACACCCCTTACCCCCTCCTCTTGCAGGGTCCCGAAGACCCCTCCATCGAGATCTACGAGTTCTCTACTCTAGGCCTACGAGGCCATCTCCGTCGTCGCTTCAGCCTCTACACCCGAAGAGATAGGGCCGGACCGTGGTGACAGCCTTGCCCCTAGTGCTGGCTGGGGACACCCACCACTCTGTTCGTGCTCCTCCGGGAGGCCGTACGGGCCCCAGCGGACGCCGCTCCCACAGCGGGATCGCACAGTGATCGTCGACCTGCTGTAGGGGTCCTGATCTGGCGGCGATCTCAGATCTATCCACCTGGCCCCGGTAGCTGCAGGTGCGGCCTGTCGAACCCCGTGCTAGATTGCAGCTATGACCCCCGAACCCCCGGGGCGTATCCTCCTGACAGGTGGGAGCGGGTGTCTCGGTCGAGAGCTCGCCCTTCACTTGGAGTTGATCCGCCCGGCCCGTAGCATTCTCGACCTAACCCGGCCCAATACGATCGTAGAGGCCTTGGAGTGCCACAAGCCCGACCTCGTCATCCACGCTGCGGCTTACACCGATGTGCGCGGTGCCGAAAGCGACCGTAAGGGCTGCTGGGCGGTGAATGTCGGAGGGACCCGTGCTTTGGTCCGCGAACTCATCTTGAGGGGGATTCCGCTGGTCCACATCTCTACCGACTACGTCTTCTACGGCGATCGGGGCGGCTACCACGAGGACGATGTGCTTGGTCCGGTGCGCAATCACTATGCGCTGTCAAAGCTCGTCGCCGAGGAGGTCGTCCGGATCCACGAGCCGACGCTGGTCGTCCGCACGAGCTTCCGCCCACGAAAGTGGCCCTACCCGGTTGCCTTCGATGATGTCTACACCTCGCAGGACTATGTCGACCTGATCGCACCGGAGATCGCCTTGGCGATCCGCTGGCGAGAGATCATTCCGTTCGACACGCTCCACATCGCTACCGAGCGCAAGAGCGCTTTCGAGTTGGCCCGGCGCCGCAATCCTGACATCGAGCGGGGCTCGAGGGCGGACGCTGGTGTCGCCCTGCCTGAAGATACCTCCCTCGATATCTCGCGCTGGCACAGCCTGCGGGGGAGGTTGATCTCGTGACCACCTTCCATCCGCAGGCCGTCCCCGACCTAATCCTGATCGAGCCCCGTGCCATCCCCGACGCCCGCGGGTTCTTTCTCGAGACCTACAAGGCCTCGACCTATCGTGTGGGCGGCATCCCGCAGACATTCGTCCAGGATAATCACTCTCGTTCGGTGAGAGGCACCCTGCGCGGACTCCACTTCCAAGCCCCCCCCAACGCTCAGGGGAAGCTAGTGTCGGTCACGCGTGGCGAGATCCTCGACGTGGCGGTGGACCTCCGGCGCGGCTCCCCCACCTTCAGCCGCTGGGTTGCGGTCCGGCTGTCTGATGAGAACCACCGCCAGCTGTACCTGCCGGTCGGCTTCGCCCACGGGTTCCTGGTGCTCAGCGAGGAGGCCGATCTGACCTACAAGGTGACTTCTGAGTACGCTCCAGAGAGCGATCGCGGTATCCTCTGGAACGATCCCGATCTCGGTATTGCCTGGGGGATTAGAGACCCCTTGCTCTCGGAGCGCGATCAGAACCTGCCGAGGTTTGCGGAGGCCGATATCCCGTTCGAGTATAGGGTTGCGAAGAGCCTTGCAGAGGAGCCCTGACCATGCCTAGAAGAACCATCCTCGTCACCGGCGGGGCGGGCTTTATCGGCTCGGCACTGGTGCGCCATCTTATAGGCCACACCAGGCACTGTGTTGTGAACGCAGACCTCCTTACCTATGCTGGCAACCTCACCTCCCTCGCAGCGGTGATAGATGACCCTCGCCACCACTTCGAGCGCATCGATATCTGCGATGCTGGAAAGGTTGCACGCCTCTTCAAGACCTATCGCCCAGAGTCCGTGATGCACCTAGCTGCCGAGACACACGTCGACCGTTCCATCGATAAGCCCGCCTCCTTCGTAGGTAGCAACGTCGTAGGCACCTTCACGCTACTCGAGGCCGCCCACGACTATTTCCAAGGCCTGTCCGCGGAACTGCAGAGCCGCTTCCGCTTCCTCCACGTCTCGACTGACGAGGTCTTCGGCAGCCTCGGTCCAGAGGGCCACTTTTTCGAGGACACCCCTTACGACCCGCGCTCCCCATACTCCGCCAGCAAAGCCGCCTCCGACCACTTTGTGCGCGCCTACTACCACACCTACGGCTTGCCGACTCTGATCACCAACTGTTCAAACAACTACGGTCCCTTCCAACACCCGGAGAAGCTCATTCCCACCCTGCTCCTCAGAGCGCTGGCGGGAGAAGCGATTCCGATCTACGGGCGTGGAGACAACGTACGTGACTGGCTCTTCGTCGAGGATCATGTCCGCAGCCTCCTCACCGTTCTCGAGCGAGGAACCCCTGGAGAGAGCTACGCTATCGGTGCGAGTAACGAGCGCAGTAGCCTCGAGATGGCCCAGCGACTCTGTGCCCTTCTCGATGAGTTCAGACCCGGGGCGCGGGACTACAGCGAGCAGATCACCTTTGTCGAGGATCGGCCCGGCCACGACTTCCGCTACGCCATCGATGCCTCGAAGCTTCGGCGAGAACTGGGCTGGACCCCTGAAGAGACCTTCGAGAGCGGTCTTCGCAAGACGGTTGCGTGGTACCTGGGGAATCTCGACTGGGTGGCCGGGGTGCTCTCTGGCCGAGGCCTCGAGCGCCTAGGCACCCGAGCGCAGACGTGAAGGGCATAATCCTCGCTGGCGGCTCTGGCACCCGGCTGCACCCCGTCACGCGCAGCATCAGCAAGCAACTCCTCCCAGTGTATGACAAGCCGATGATCTTCTACCCCCTTACCGTGCTAATGCTGGCTGGCATTCGTGAGATCCTGGTTATTACCACCCCATACGATCTACCCCTTTTCCAGAAGCTACTCGGAGATGGCGGCTGCTGGGGGGTAGAGTTTCGTTACGCCGAGCAGCCTCGTCCCGAAGGCCTTGCCCAGGCACTCATCATCGGAGAGTCCTTCATCGCCGGCGAGCCCGTCTGTCTTGTGCTCGGCGACAATATCTTCTTCGGCCACGGCCTTTCCGCCACCTTAGAGCGCGCCGCCCACTTAGAGTGCGGTGCCCTGGTGTTCGGCTACTACATCAGGGACCCCCGTCGCTACGGCGTCATCGAGTTCGCCGACGACGGCAGGGTGCTCAGCATAGAGGAGAAGCCAGAGCGGCCCAAGAGCCGCTACGCCGTCACCGGTCTCTACTTCTACGACGGCCGGGTAGCCGGCTACGCCCGGGAGCTGAAACCTTCAACCCGGGGCGAACTCGAGATCACCGACATCAACAGGCGCTACCTCGAGCAGGGAGAGTTGCAGGTCGAGATTCTGGGTCGTGGCAGCGCTTGGCTTGACACCGGCACCCACCAAAGTCTGTTGCAGGCCGCCAACTTCGTCGAGACCATTGAGGCCAGACAGGGTCTCAAGATCGCCTGCCCCGAGGAGGTTGCCTACCGCAAAGGCTGGATCGGCGCAGACGACCTGACCCGCCTCGCCCACAAGATGCATCGGGACAACCCCTACCGGACCTACCTGCTGGAACTCCTCAGCGACCTCTGATCGGCTGGTAGAATAGTTTGTGAACTGGCTGATTACCGGTGGGGCTGGCTTCATAGGGAGCCGCCTCGTCCACCAGCTCTGGGCGGCAGGGGACGCCTCGGTCCGGGTCGTCGATAGCCGCACAGGCGGACTCTGCGGGTCGCTGGGGAGTTGCGACCAGTTCGCCACGATCGATCGAGACCAGCTTCGTCGGAATTGCGGCTCCGTCGCCTACCGCGAACTCGCTCCGGCCGACCTCGCCGGACCGCCCGAAGGGATCGAACTCGTCGTCGCCGACATCGCCGATGCCGACCTCGCCCTCCGCGCCGCCGAGGGAGCTGAGGTGATCGTCCACCTCGCCGCCAACAGCGGGACCCAACCCTCGATCGCCGATCCCCGCCTCGACTGCACCACCAACGTCGTCGGTACCCTCAACTACCTCGAAGCTGCCCGCTTACAGGCCGTCCCCCGCTTCATCTTCGCCTCCAGCGTCGCCGTCATCGGCGACATCACCCCACCGATCCACGAAGAGATGGTTCCCCGCCCCAAGAGCCCCTACGGCGCCAGCAAGTCGGCCTGCGAGGGCTACCTCTCTGCCTATCAGGGTAGCTTCGGCATCGACACGGTGGCGCTCCGCTTCGCCAATGTCTACGGGCCCGGCTCGAGTCATCAGGAGAGCGTGGTCGCCCGGTTCATCCTCCGGGCCCTCGCCGGCGAGAGCCTGGAGATCTACGGCGACGGCTCCAGGAGCCGGGACTTCATCTATGTAGACGACCTGGTACGGGCCGTGGTCAAGGCCGCCCACACCCCCGGGGTGGGTGGTGAGGTGTTCCAGATCGCCAGCGGTCGCGAGACCAGCATCGGCGAACTCGCTACCCTCTTGCTCCCCCTGCTCGAGGCTGCCGGGATCAGCGGGGTGGAGGTCAGCTATACCGATCCACTGCCTGGCGAGATCCGGCGCAGCTACTCGGACTGCTCGAAGGCGGAGCGACTACTCGACTGGCGGGCGGAGGTAGACTTAGTTGAGGGGCTTAAGCGGACGCTAGACTGGTATCTTGAACAGGCCCGGAGCAAGAAAGGGCTCTACGGGTCCGACGAAACCGTCCTTATCCGACCTCGGACCGCTCTCTGAATCCTGACTACTCCCAACCCTCCACTTAACCCTAGATACTGAAGGAGTTCATGAACATCACCATCGTCGGAACCGGCTACGTAGGGCTCACCACCGGGGCCATGCTGGCCTACCTCGGTCACCAGGTCGCCCGCATCGATATCGACCAGGAGAGGCTCACTACCCTTCGGTGAGGACATCTAGGTACTCAGTCCCTCGGCCGGGCGAATATCACCGGCAGTTCTCAGGTGTCTCCCCTTGACTGGCACACTGCCAGCCCCCCATAAGTTCTTGTGACCCCCCCCGACCTCAATGTCCTATTACCTGTCGCGTCCCGCGTCGCCCGCCTGTCGGGCGACGCGATCCTTGAGATCTATAAGACAGATTTCGATGTGACCACCAAGGCCGACACCTCCCCACTTACGGAGGCCGACCTCGCCTCGCAGCGCCACATCGCCGAACTGGCCCGACTTACGCCTGAGATCCCCCTCCTCAGTGAGGAGTCTGCAGAGGTCCCCTACGCCACCCGGCGTACCTGGAGGAGCTTCTGGCTCGTCGACCCGCTCGACGGCACCAAGGAATTTGTCAAGCGTAATGGCGAGTTCACAGTGAATATCGCGCTCATTGAGGACGGGCGGCCCGTACTGGGGGTGGTCCACGCACCCGACCTGAACCTCACCTACGCGGCAGCCGACGGCCACGGTGCGAGTCGCTGGGAGGGTGACGCAGAGCCCGAGCCGATCCGTACATCGGCACCCGAGAGTGGGAGGCTCACCGTAGTCGCTAGCCGCTCCCACAGCAACGAGGCCAGCGAACGATTCCTTGAGCGGCTGCGTCGCGACCACCCGGTGGATCTCACCTCGAAGGGCAGTTCGCTCAAAATCTGCCTGGTCGCCGAGGGTAGCGCCCACCTCTATCCCCGAATCGGCCCCACTATGGAGTGGGACACAGCCGCCGCACAGGTCATCGTCGAAGAGGCGGGCGGGGTGATGATCCGTTTGGATGGTGGAGGTCCCCTGCGCTACAACAAAGAAGATCTCCGCAATCCCCACTTTGTGGTGGCCTATGGCGCGGCTGCACCGGGTATGCCGACTTGAACCTGGCGGTGAAATCAGTATGCTTGTTCGGTATGCCTAGGCGCGGTCGGTACCCGACGCGTAGGGTCCCTAACTCACAGGAGTCGAGATGAGCAGAACCCTGATCCCCCCCCACGGCGGCACTCTGATCGAATGCAGACTGACCGGACATGAGCGTCAGGCTGCCCTCGAGGCGGCTGCCCAGGCACCCTCCGTGACGCTCTCTGAGCGCAGCCTCCACGATCTTGAGTGCATCGGCACCGGCGTCTACAGCCCCCACGGCGGCTTCGTCACTGAGGAGGCCTACCACACCATCGTTCACGACCTGCGGTTGCCCTCAGGGCTTGCCTGGAGCATTCCCATCACCCTCCAGCTCTCCGAGAAGGAGGCCGCAGGCCTCGCCCCTAACACTGAGGTCGCCCTGAAACACCCCGCTGGGACCGTGCTGGCGATCATGACCGTTACCGACCTCTACCGTCCCGACCAGACCGTGGAGGCGGCTAAGGTCTACGGCACCACCGACGACACCCATCCCGGGGTCGCCGCTGTGAAGCTCGCCGGCCCCGTCTACCTGGGCGGGCCGGTACAACTCCTCAACGACCTGCCCCGGGGACCTTTCGTGGAACACAATTTCACTCCCCATCAGACCCGTGCGGAATTCACCAAGCGCGGCTGGGACACGGTGGTCGCTTTTCAGACACGAAACCCCATCCACCGTGCCCATGAGTACCTCACCAAGGTCGCACTTGAGCAGGTCGATGGGCTATTCATTAACCCCCTGGTAGGCAGCACCAAGTCCGACGACATCCCTGCCGACGTGCGCATGCGCTGCTACCATGTGTTGCTGGAGGGCTACTATCCTCAGGATCGCGTCTTCCTCGGCACCTACCCGGCCGCGATGCGCTACGCTGGACCTCGCGAGGCCATCTTGCACGCGATCTCGCGCCAGAACTACGGCTGCACCCACTTCATCGTGGGTCGGGACCATGCCGGCTTGGCCGACTACTACGGTGCTTACGACGCCCAGCGTATCTTCGAGCAGTTCGGTCGGGACGAACTGGTTATTCAGCCCCTGAAGTTCGAACACGCCTTCTATTGCAGGACCTGCGGCCAGATGGCCTCGGGCAAGAGTTGCCCGCACGGCAGCGAGGATCACATCTTCCTCTCTGGCACCGGGGTGCGCGCCCTCCTCGCCGCAGGCGAGAGGCCCCCCGCCGAGTTCAGCCGCCCCGAAGTCGTCGATATCCTCATCGAGGCCTATCAGGTAGCGTGATGGCGACCCGGAGGGCTACCAACATCGTCTGGCACGATCATAAGGTCACTCGCGCCGTCCGCGCTGCCGCCAAGGGTCAGCGTCCCGCTATCCTCTGGTTTACCGGCCTCTCCGGCGCTGGAAAGTCGACCATCGCCAATGCTCTCGAGAGTCGCCTGCTTCGACTCGGGCGTCATACCTACCTGCTCGACGGCGACAATGTCCGCCACGGTTTTAACAGGGATTTGGGCTTCTCTGATGCTGACCGGGTTGAGAATATCCGTCGCGTCGGCGAGGTGGCCAAGCTCTTCGTCGACGCCGGCCTGATCGTGATGACCGCCTTCATCAGCCCCTTTTACGCCGACCGGGACCTAGTTCGGAATCTCGTCGGTGAGGGTGAGTTCATTGAGGTCTTCGTCTACGCCCCTCTCGAGGTGGCCGAGGCCCGTGACCCCAAGGGCCTCTATCAGAGGGCTCGCGCTGGCGAGATCTCGAACTTCACCGGTATCGACTCGCCCTACGAGGAGCCCGAGTCTCCCGAACTGATCCTCGATACCTCCAAGCTCACCGTCGAGCAGAGCGTGGATGCTCTGGTGGATTACCTGGTGAAGGTCGGTCTCCTGAGCGTGGGCTGACGCTAGCTCATCAGCCTTACATCCGACAGGTACTCAAGAGCTTTTCAGTTGAGGCCACCTCACGTCAGAGCCGATGTAATGTCGAGGCCCGTGACTCCCCTTGCCGCCTGACCAGCCGAGTGCAACAGTATGCCATGACCTTGGGGGTTCACTCACACCCTGAGCGACTAAAGCCTCTCGCTCTTTTCTGGAGCATTAAAGAACACAACCGGTGAGCTGAGACAGGATCTAGCGGTAGTGCAGCTTGGGGGCTACCGAGTTACCGGTTGCTGGGCTTGCACAAGCTAAAGTCTGTCATTGCGAGGCCAAAATAGGTGGTCCATGAGAGACTCTGATATAGTCGGCAAGTTAAGAAGGGGAATCTGTGTGCCGGGCTGATCATCTTAAGGAACCAATCCCTCTATCTGTCCTAGTTGGTTTGGAGGTGGATTCTCGAAATCGTGAAGAGGAGACTCGTAGGCTTGGTGCCACTTCGGTTTCCAGACCATGGAAGAGGGTCTCCGGATCCTTGGGCACCCCACGTTCACGCATCATTCATTTGAGAGGTTAGGTATGCAAAAACGAGCGCGCGCAATGCTGTCCGGTGTAGTGGTCGCTTCTCTGTTCCTTGCCTTGGTCACGAGTAGCGGACTAGCACAAGATAGTAGGGCTCTGTGGGGTAAGTTCGGATCGCTAGACGAGATGATCGATTTCAGGAGCTTCTCTTCGTACAATGAGGCACCATCGCTGGCGAATCTGGTGGCCCAGGGGCAACTGCCCCCCGTCGCAGAGAGATTGCCGGCTGAACCGTTCGTCTGGAGAGATGCCATGATGCTCGATGGGAACGGCACCTATGGTGATCTCGTGAGGCGGACCGATGGGACGGCTTCCACCGGCTATCACCTCAACGCCGGAAACATCGCTGGGTGGACCGTACACCACGCCTATCGGGAGACCCTGGTCCGATTCGGCTGGATGTGGATGCTCGAGAATCCCGAGCCCACCCCCAACTTGGCCCGGTCCTGGGAGTGGTCCGAGGACGGGACCTCCCTCACCATGCACCTGATCGAAGGGGTCAGGTGGTCTGACGGTCAGCCCTTCACCGCCGATGATGTGCTCTACACCTACTACGACGAGTGGCTCGACCCCCAGGTACCCAGCCCGGTAGGCGAAGGTCAGTGGACCTTCGGGGGTGAGGTCACCCAACTGGAGAAGATCGACGACTACACGATCCGCTGGACCTTCGGCGAGCCCTTCCCGGTTCAGGTCTTCTTCCAGCTGGGCGAGAGGAGCTTCAACACCATCACGCCGGCGCACGTGTATAAGAACTTCCATCCGAAGTACAACCCGGAGAGTAGCTATGAAGAGTACGTCTTGGCGACGCCGATGGACGCCGTACCCCAGGTCGCCCTGGGTCCCTGGGTTCCCGTCACCTACGTCCCGGGCCAACAGCTGATCGCGGTCCGGAACCCCTACTACTGGAAGGTTGACGAGGCCGGCAACCAGCTACCCTACTGGGACGTGATCGTATGGACCTTCGCCCAGGATTGGGACCAGTGGGCCCTGGATCTGATGACAGGCAGTGCCGATATCGCTAACGTCAAGGTCTCGCTGCAGCCCCAGGCCCTGGCTGCCGAGCGAAGCGCCGATTCCCAGTTCGTGTCATCGTGGGGACAGTTCCTCTCCGGCTTCCACCTCTACTTCAACCTGTCGCTCACCAATTCGGTGGAGACGGATCGGGATCTGGCGCTGCGGCAGCTGTTTAGAGACCTCACGTTCCGCCAGGCCATCTCGCATGCAATCGATCGAGAGGGAATTGCCGGGGGTGTCTTCCCGGACCCCTCCTCCGATCCCTACTTTGGTGGGATCACACCGGGATCTCCCTTCTACGAGGCGAGCATGACCGCCACCTTCGCTTACGACCCTGACGGGTCGAGAACGCTACTTGCCGACCTGGGATTCAGCGACACCGATGGGGACGGCATCCTGAACTGGCCAGCGGACTCGTTGATCCCCGGTGAAGAGTTGATCATCGGGCTTCAGACCTCTTCGACGGATCCGGACTTCGTGTCGACCAGCGAGGCTCTGGCCCCCATGTTCCGGGAGATCGGCATCGATCTGCGCCTCAACCCGTTGACGGGCGGAATCGCGCAGTCGAATATCAACACCGGGAACTTCGAAGCGGTCCTCACACGAGACCAGAATCTGGGGAAACCCTGGATTTCACCGGCCTCGCTGGGCTCGATCGGTGGCAACACGCCCGTCTGGCACCGGGAAGGTCCAGGGGGTCGAGAGCTTATGCCTTTCGAGGTGGAGATCGGTGAATTGCTCAAGGCGACCCGGACGATGGACTCGGCGGAAGACCGGGCGAGGACCTTTGCGCAGGTGCAGGAGATCTTCACCGAGAACGTCTACACTGTGGGCATCTGGGTGGAGCGCATGATGACGGGGCACGCCGACCGGTTCCAGAACTACCCCTCGGACTACCCCGTCCGCATCTACAACGGCGTGACGATGTCGGTTCCCAAGGAGATCATCTGGACCCCGTTGCCGGCGCAGTTCGACACGAGCGAGTTCGAGGGGCTGATCCCAACCGCAGAGATCTACCAGTCCGCAGACTGGTATCAGCCAGTCCTTCAGGGTCTGGGTCAGGAATAGGAGTGCAGGCAAGGGTTGGGTGAGCCTCCTTCGTCTCCGCATTCACTCCGGTCCGGCCCAGACCGAGCGGGGTGAGAAGGTGTGATCGGCATTGGGGCTGGCGCGTTCCAGCCCCAATGCCGCTTGATTACGCCTGTGCCGCGACTGCGGAGATATTAAATGGTCTGGCAGGTGTTAAGGCCTAGGTGTTATCCCTGGGTGAGTTGCGACTCCCAACGGCTTGCCGGGAATAGGGAGAGGTGCAGGGCATGATCGAGCATATCGTCAGGCGGATCGTGTACCTGGTACCTCTCCTGCTCATGATCTCGTTTATCTCCTTCACCATCATCACTCTCCCCCCCGGCGACTACCTGACCGCCTGGCAGGCGAACCTCACCCAGCAGGGAGGGATCTCCGAGCGTGATGCGGTAGAGCTCGCCCAACGGCTCAGAGAGCACTACGGACTGGACGACCCTTTCTTGGTCCAGTATGGACGCTGGCTCTTCGGAATCGTGCGTGGGGACTTCGGGTTCTCCTTTATCTTTCAGAGGCCGGTGTCAGAGATCATCTGGGAAAGACTCCAATGGACCTTCGTCATCACCATATCGGCCTGGATCTTCTCGGTGATCTTCGGGCTGCTCCCCGGCATCTACTCGGCTACCCACCAGTACGGCTTCCTCGACAATGTCTTCACAGTGCTCGCCTTTCTGGGCCTCTCGATTCCCAACTTCTTCCTGGCCCTGCTACTCATCTACTTCCTTGCCTTCGTGGTGGGGGTCGAGAGCGTCACCGGGCTGTTCTCACCAGAGATGATCGCAAGGCCTTGGAGTTGGGCCAAGCTTGTCGATTTCCTGCGACACGTCTGGGTACCGATTGTCATCTTGGGAACGGCAGGGACGGCTCACAACATGAGGGTCATGCGGGGAAATCTACTGGATATCCTACATCAGCCCTATATTCAGACAGCACGGGCCAAGGGCTTAAAAGAGCGGGTCGTGGTCTACAAGCACGCTCTCAGGAACGCGATCCATCCCATCATCATGGGGTTCGGGATGTTCCTGCCGTGGCTCATCGAGGGGGCGTTCATCATCTCGGTCGTATTGAACCTGCCCACAACAGGGTCGGCCTTCTTAAAGTCGATCCAACAACAGGACATGTACCTCGCCGGTTCCTTTCTGCTCTTGGTCGGCATTCTCGTCGTCTTAGGCAATCTGTTGGCCGACATCGCTCTGGCCTGGGTCGATCCGAGGGTGCGCTATGAGTGAGACTGGGACGGTCTCGCACTATCAACTGAGGTTGATGTGGCGGAAATTTCGAAGGAACAGGCTCGCCATGCTCGGGCTGACGATTATCGGGGCGATCACCGTTATCGCGATCTTCGCTCCATTCTTTGCCCCCTACGACTATCGGAGGCAGAACTTGCGTAAGACCTACTTCCCTCCCCAGCCGCTCCACCTGATCGATCAGGAGGGCCGCTTCCACTTCACCCCCTTCACCTACCTGGTCAAGAAGGAGATCAGCTTTGAGACCCTCGAGGAGTCCTTCACCGAGGACTCCTCGAGGCCGTTTCCGATCAGGCTCTTTGTTCGCAGCTGGGAGTACAAACTGTTCGGTATCTTCAGGTCCGATCTGCACCTGTTCGGGGTCGACCAGGGGGGAGAGATCCATCTCCTAGGTACCGACGATCAGGGCAGGGATCTGTTGAGCCGGATCGTTTTCGGAGCGCGCGTCTCCCTCATAGTGGCCGTCTTCGGTGCAGTGGTGACGACGATAATTGGCGCCTTCGTTGGGGCGATCTCGGGATACTACGCGGGCGTGATCGACAACATTCTCCAGAGGCTGGTGGAGTTGGTTCGGAGCTTCCCGCAGCTCGCCCTCTGGATGGCCCTCACAGTGGCTCTGCCGATCACCTGGCCACCGACCTACATCATGTTTGGAGTCATCGCCATCTTCGCCCTGCTCTCCTGGCCCCTGCTGGCTAGGGAGGTTCGGGGGAAGGTCCTCTCCTATCGCGAGGCGGATTATGTCCTGGCCGCGAAGGCACTTGGACAGAATGACTTCCGCATCCTCACCCGCTACATCCTCCCCCAGGCAGCGAGCCACATCATCGTCGTTCTGACCCTGCAGATCCCGACCTTCATCCTCGCCGAAGCGGGGCTGAGCTTCCTGGGACTGGGGATCAAGCCGCCGATGGTGAGTTGGGGTGTGCTCCTCCAGAAGGCGCAAAGCATCCAGGCTATAGGTCAGTATCCCTGGCTGATGTTCCCCGGGCTCGCCATCTTCATCACGGTGCTCGGGTTCAACTTCCTGGGCGACGGGGCCAGAGACGCGGCGGACCCCCTGTCTCAGAAGACCGTCGGTTAGCTGATATGAGGCGCGACAGGCCGAATATCCTCCTCCTGTTGACCGATCAGCAGCGCTTCGATTCGTTGGGTTGCAACGGGGCCCCCGTCTGCAAAACCCCGGCTGTCGACCTGATAGCCGAGACGGGAATGCGCTTTACGAACGCCTATACACCGATCGCCCTGTGCTCCCCGGCACGCGGTTCCCTGCTCACCGGCCTCTACCCCCACAACCACGGTCAACTGGCCAACATGGGGAACTTCAACTCTGTCTTCGACACTCAGATCCTGGACAGACCGAGCTATCCCTCGATCCTCTCCCGGGAAGGGTATCGGGTCGGTTTCGTAGGCAAGTGGCATCTCCCCGAGGAGGGCAATCGGTCCAGATGGGCTTTCGACCGGTGGCACACGGATGCGGCTTGGCACGCTTGGTTGCAGGACCAAGGGATCGGCTTTGAGCGGGGCCGGGACGATGTTCAACGGCTGGGGGGGGGGGGGGACGGCCCCCTCTGCCGCCGGGCGGGCCTTCCCGCCGCAAAGACCCAGGGGGGGGGGGGGGGGAGGGACCGCCCCCTTCGGGGGCCGGTCGGTCCTGCCCGCCGAAAAGACCCAGGAGTGGTGGGTGGCCGACAGGACGATCGACCTGCTGGAGGCGTACTCTGGCGAGCCGTTCATGATCTGCGCGTCGTTTTTCGGCCCACACTTCCCCTACGCGGTCCCCAGGCCCTACGACGGGTACTACGACCCGAGGCGGGTCGACAGGCCCCAGAACTTCGATGAGGACTTCGCTGGCAAACCGAGCGTTCAGCAGAAAGAGCAGCTGAGATGGAACGCGAGCCACCTGACCTGGCCCGACTGGCAGCGGGTCATCGCCCACTACTGGGGCTACTGCACCTTTATCGACGATCAGATCGGGCGCATTCTGGAGCGTCTGGAGCGATTGGAGCTGGCCGAGGATACGGTCGTCATCTTTTCCGCCGATCACGGTGACATGTTGGGCAACCATCGGCTCTTCAACAAGGGGCTGCACATGTACGAAGAGACCCATCATGTGCCGCTGATCATCAGGTGGCCGGGCGCGGCCGAGCCGGGATCGGTCTGCGACCGGTTCGTCAACCTGGTCGATCTGATGCCCTCGATTCTCGAGTTGGGGAAGGCCGAGGTGCCGGACTCGGTCGACGGGAGATCCCTGATCCCCCTCCTTAGCGGAGACACCCCTCGGGATTGGCCCGACGATATCTTCTGCGAGTTTCACGGCTACGAATCCACCCTCTGTTCGATCCGGATGGTGAGGACGGACTCCTGGAAATATGTGTACAACCCAGCGAGTGAAGATGAACTCTATGACCTCAGAAGCGACCCGGGCGAACTCCGCAATGTAGCAGGCAGACCGGGCTTTAAACATGTTCTCACGAGGATGAAGGCGCGCCTCGTAGCGTGGTTGGAGCGAACGCACGATAGCATTGCCGAGGAAGATAGCTGGAAGGGTTCGTCCTATGATCTGTTCCTGTCAAGAAGAGAACGGTAGCGTTCGAGGCGGTGATCGGGCTGGATTCATCGGCGAATAGCGGGGTCGCAGACAGGCCAAACATCGTCCTGATCCTGGCCGATGACATGGGATTTTCCGACCTGGGCTGTTATGGATCGGAGATTAGGACCCCCACACTTGACAGTTTGGCCAGAGGTGGCCTGCGGTTCACCCAGGCGTACAACTGTGCACGCTGTTGCCCCACCCGAGCCTCCCTCCTGACCGGCCTCTACCCCCATCAGGCGGGAGTGGGTCATATGACCAGGGGGGTTGCCAGCGAGCTACCCAGCTACCAGGGGTACCTTCGCGAGAGTTGCGTCACGATCGCTGAGGCCCTAAAGGCGGCCGGATATCGGACCGGGATCTCTGGCAAATGGCATGTCGGCGGCGAGTATCCGCCACGGGACGCTGGCGGCTGGCACCCCGGCGATGGGCACCATCCCTTACCGACCCAGCGGGGATTCGACAGATTCTACGGGACCCTCCATGGGGGGAGGAACTACTTCAATCCCCAGACCCTGATGGAGGGGGACCGATTCGTCGACGCCGCTGCGGAGTTGGACGAGGACTACTACTACACCGACGCGATCAATGACCGGGCGGTGGAGATGATTGAGGGCTTCCACGGAGAGGGCTCTCCCTTCTTCCTCTATGTGGCCCACTACGCGCCCCACTGGCCCCTGCACGCGCTCCCCGAAGATATCGCCAGGTACGAGGGTCGCTACCGTCAGGGGTGGACCGCGGTGAGGGAGGCACGCTACCGGCGCCTCCTGGAAGAGGGGCTGATCGACGGTCGCTGGTCCAACAGCCCGAGGAACCGACAGGTGCGGCCCTGGGATGAGGTCGAAGACCAGGAGTGGGAAGCGATGCGGATGGCCGTCTATGCTGCCCAGCTCGATCGGATGGATCAGGGGTTGGGTCGCATCGTGGGCAAGCTCAAGGAACTCAAAATTCTCGAGAATACGCTCGTGCTCTTCCTGTCCGACAATGGCGGCTGCGCAGAGCAGCTGAGGAGAGGGGGGTGGGTGGAGAGTATGGCGCCCCCGCGAACCCGGATGGGCGAGCCCATTAAGCCCGGCAATGACCCTCGGAGGATGCCTGGGGGTGAGGACACCTTTATGAGCTACGGCCTACCCTGGGCCAATGTTAGCAATACGCCGTTTAGGCTCTTTAAGCATTGGGTTCACGAGGGAGGGATTGCGACCCCGCTGATCGTCCACTGGCCGGCTGTCGTTCAGAAGGGGGGTCGGGTTGTGGACGGGCCGCCCCTTCACGTGATCGATGTGATGCCGACCCTTCTGGACATCGCGGGAGTTCCCTACCCCGATCACCGAAGTGGCGTTCGGACGACCCCGTTAGCGGGAGAGAGTTTCCTGCCGCTCCTTGAAGGGGGACGGTTCGAGCGCCGGAGGCCGATCTTCTGGGAGCACGAGGGCAACTGTGCTGTTAGAAGGGGAGAGTGGAAACTCGTCAGCCAGTACCCCAGCAAATGGGAACTCTACAACATGAGCGATGACCGGACCGAGCTCAGGGATGTAGCGGATTCAAATCGGACAATCGTCAGAGAGTTGGAAGAGGAGTACAGGGAGTGGGCGCGCCGATGTGGCGTCCTGTTGTGGGAAGAGGTGCAGGAGTACCTGTAGCGATAGTGGCGGGTGACCTGTCCCCTGATCGCCGCTTTAGGCCCCTGACGGAGGCTTGAAAGATGATGGAGTACCCCGGTACGCTCGTAGCCTGCTACATCAGACGGAGGGGGCTGTCCTCGGACGCAGTCGCGCTCGCTGAAGCCGACCCCAACCTCGTTCCCAGGCCCCTCTTGGACGCCTCGATTTTGCAGCCAGATTCAGATCGGGGCTGTGGTTAGGCAGTACCAACACCCCCAGGTCTCGGTCGCCTCAAAGACCTCCCTTCTAGGGGTTGGCAAGGGTCTCATCTGCAACGACGCTGCGGTTGTTTCGGGTGCCGCTGCGGCCGAAACGGCGGGCCAACTCGAGCTCTGAGAGGACCAGCGCTGTGGGGCGACCGTGGGGGCAGACCCAGGGGGTGCGGCAGTCGCCGAGGGCGTCCAGGAGAGCCTGGGCCTCGTCCCTGGCGAGGCGGTGGCCGGCCTTGATCGCAGGGAGGCAGGCGATGCGGGCTAGGACCCGGCGCCAGACCTCGTCGAAGTCGCCAGTTGCGAGGGCACCCTTGACGGTCTCGCCGATCAGGTCGGGGATGCCGGCTAAGAAGGCGGGGATGAGGCGCACGCGCCAGCGGCCCCCGCCGAAGGGCTCGAGCACCAGGCCGGCGATTGCGAGCGTGCTACGGCGCTGATCGAGCGCAGCCACTTCGTCAGGGGTCAGATCGAGAAGCTCGGGCCGGGAGACTTCGACAGGGGGCTCGCGACGGTAACGGGCACCGAGTTCTTCGAAGAGGACCCGCTCGTGGGCGGCGTGCTGATCGACCATCCAGAGACGGTCGTCCGCCTCGGCCAGCAGGTAGAGGTCGCGGTAGGTGCCGAGGTGACGCAGCGGGGGAAAAGAGGTGCCCCTGGGAGCCGCCCGAACGCCCTCGGGTATCGTCGGGGCGGGCAGCGGTGGGGCCAGCGGGTGATCGGCCAGCGAGGCTTCCACGCCCCGCCGGATAAAGGTGGCCACCTCGGCCTCCTCGAGCAGTCGCCCCCGACGCTTGTCGGGTGCGGTCTTGACCAAAACGCGGTTCGGAGGCAGTTCGAGGTCGACGATCCCGGCCGGGTAGCGGCCGGTGGGGAGCAGTTCCCGGTAGCCGGCCAGCACCGCCTTTAGGAGGGCGTCGGGCCAGTCCACAGGCCGGCCGTTGATAGCTAGCAGCAGGCGGTCGCGGTGCGGCCGGGTCAGCTCCGGTCGACCGATCAGGCCCTTGAGGTGGAGGTCGCCCTCACCGGCCTGGAGGGGCAGCAGGCGGTTGGAGGTGACCGGGCCCCAGATGAGCGCAGCAGCGGCGGCGAAGCCGCCACCGCCATGGCTCCAGCGCACCTCGCCGTCGACGGTGAGGCGGACCTGAAGCTCCGGATAGTGGAGCAGATAGCGGCCCAGCAGTGCCTGGCAGGCGCGGGTCTCGGCCGCAGCGCTCCCCAGCGACCGACGGTAGCCAGGGAGCCGGTCGAATAGTCGGAGCGCCTCGACGGTGGTGCCGGCTGGGGCAGGGTGCTTCTCGAGCTCGCAGTTGTCGCCGTCGGCGACCAGGCGTACCCCGCCGAGCTGTCCCTCGGGGCGTGAGAGGATCGTGATGGTGGCGGCGTAGCGGATGGCGGAGAGACCCTCCCCGCGGAAGCCTAGGGTTTCGATGGACTCCAGATCGTGGAGCTTCGAGGTGCTGTGGGGCAGGGTCGCCAGTTCGACCTCGTCGGCGCGGATGCCGGAGCCGTTGTCGGTCACGGCGAGGCGATCCTTGCCACCCCCCTCGAGGACGACATCGAGCCGGGTGGCACCCGCATCGAGGGCGTTCTCAAGGAGTTCGCGCAGCACGTCGGCAGGGCTGCCGATCACCTCGCCGGCGGCGATCTCGCGGATCAGCTCTGGAGGGAGGTGGCGGATCATGTTAGCCCTGCGGGGCTAGGCCGTGTGCCTTGGCCTGCAGTTCGTGGAGCCACTGGAGTGCCTCGAGCGGGGACAGGAGGCTCAAGTCTCGCTCCAGGAGCGCTTCAAGTACCCCCTTGGTGTCGGCCTCCCGGCGGGCGTCGAAGGTGGCGAACAGCTGCCGGGCGCGGTCTAAGACGGAGGCTGGCACCCCGGCTAGACGGGCCACCTCGAGGCCATAGGCCTTACTGGCGGGGCCGGGAAGGACCTGGTGATAGAAGGTCAGGCCTCCGTCCGACTCGTTGGCGGCGACGTGGAGGTTGCGGGCACCAGACAGGCGACCGGCCAGTTGGGTCAGCTCGAAGTAGTGGGTGGCGAACAGGGTCGTGCAGCGGAGGTGATCGTGCAACTGCTCGCTGGCTGCCCAAGCGAGGGCGAGGCCGTCATAGGTGCTGGTGCCGCGCCCCACCTCGTCGAGGAGGACCAAGCTGTTGGGGGTTGCACCCGTCAGGATGCGTGCCAACTCTCCCATCTCCACCATGAAGGTACTGCGCCCACCGGCGATGTCGTCGCTAGCCCCTATGCGGGTGTAGATGCGGTCGAAGATGGGTAGCTCGGCGCTTTCGGCCGGTACGAACGAGCCGACTTGGGCTAGCAGCGCGATCAGAGCGACCTGTCGGAGGTAGGTACTCTTACCACTCATGTTCGGACCGGTCAGTACGATCAGCCGCCGTTTGGGTCCGAACTCCGCATCGTTGGGGACGAACGGTCGGTGGAGTTCCACCACCGGGTGGCGCCCTGCCTTCAGGGAGAGTTCGCCACCGTCGCGGAAGCGGGGTCGGCAGTAGTGCTGACGCGCCGCGAGTTCGGCTAAGGTGGCGTAGGCATCGAGTTCCGCGAGCGCTCCAGCGACCTCCCGGACCGCTCCGGCGTATCCGGCGAGATCTTTGCGGAGCCGGTCGAAGACCGCATACTCGCGGCGCTGAGCCGCCTGCTCGGCGAGCAGCACCTCCCGCTCCTTCTCGCGCAGGTCGCTCCGGGTGTAGCGCTGCCGGTCCTTAAGCGTCTGCACCGGTCGGAAGTCCGGGGGGACGCGGTCGTAGTAGAGACGGGTAACCTCGAAGTGGTAGCCGAACACGCCGTTGAATCCGATCTTGAGGGTAGGGATCCCGGTGCTGCTGCGGACCTCCTCCTCGAGCGCAGCGATCCAGGAGCGCCCCTCCTCAGCGGCGTGGCGCAGCGAGTCGAGTTCGGCGTCGAAACCGTCGCGCAGGAGCCCACCCTCGGTCAGTCTCGGTGGAGGGTCGTCTGTCAGCGCTGCTCGGATCAGTTCCTGAACGCATTCCAGGGCGCCAGCACTACGGAGGAGGCGGACGAGCGCCGCCTCGGGGCGCCCCGCCAAGCGTTCGCACAGGAGCGGGACCAGCGCCGCGCTGCGGGCGAGCGCCGCCAGATCACGGGCGTTGGCCTGGCCGGTGGCCAATCGTGAGGCGAGCCGCTCTAAGTCGTAGATACGGTGGAGCAGTCTTCTCACGTCGTGACGCAGAACCCCGTCCGATACCAGCGCCTCGACGGCGTCCAAGCGGTGGCGGATCGGCTCTGCGTCGAGGAGCGGGTGGCGCAGCCAGGCCCGCAACAGTCGGCGCCCCGGGGCGGTGCGGGTGTCTCCCAGCACCTCGAACAGAGTGTGCCCGCCCGCGATCCGAGGTGCGAAGATCTCCAGGGTGCGGAGCGTAACCTCGTCGAGCTGCATGAAGGCGCCCGGATCGTAGCGTTGGAAGCGGGTCACCTGGTGCAGCGGTCCCTGTTGGGTGTGGCTTGCGTAGGCCAGCACCGCTCCGGCTGCCCGGAGCAGCCCATCGGTCTCCACTTCGAAGCTCTCTCCTAGCTGCTCGCGCAGCGCCTGCTGGGCCGCGTCGCTGTCGAAACGGCCGCGGCTGAGCATGACCGGAAAGTGCTGGCCGAATGCCTCGCGGAATCCCTCCTGCTCATAGAGTTCCGGTGCGAGCAGCACTTCGGCTGGGCGGTAGCGCTCGAGTTCGTCGTAGAGGGCGCTTCGGGTGTGGAGTTGGGTGCCACGGAACTCGCCGGTAGTGATGTCGAGGAAGGCCACGCCATAACCATCCCCGGTAGCGACTGCAGCGAGATAGTTGGCATCGGGCTTGAGGATCCGCTCGGCAGTGACCGTTCCCGGAGTGATGAGCTGCGTTACCTCACGCCGCACCAGGCCCTCGGCCTCTGTAGCCGGCTCCACCTGATCGGCGACCGCGACCCGGACCCCCAGCTTGAGGAGCGTCTCGATGTGCCCGTCGGCGCTACGCACAGGGATACCGGCCATGGGGGTGGTGAAGGTGTTGCTGGTTTTGTGGGTCAGCACCAGCCCGAGGAGCCGGGCGAGCTGCTCTGCGTGCTCGCCGAAACACTCATAGAAGTCCCCTACCTGAAAGAGCACCAGGTAGTCGGGATGCTGCTCAATCAACTCGAGGTATTGGGTTAGCAGAGGGGGGAGGGGGCCTTTCCCTTCGCCCTTAAGCGCCATAAGGCCTCATGATACCGCGGGGGACTGCGTAGGGAGCATGTCGGCTTAGAGTGCCGTTAAGGGCTTTAAGTCGGTTGTGGAGTGCGGGGAGGCCGGACTCTAGGCATTCTGACAGCTTCCGGCTCACAGGGCCTGTCGGTGTCGCTGTGTCCGTTCCCCCTAGCTCTTTAGCACCGAGGCTCCCTCATCACCATCATTCCCCGGTCGGATATCGGGTCTCAGCTCCCACGGGTGGAACGGACGGGGAGTGACCGCCTGCTGCTCTTGCGTGGCATCGACTGCATGATCATGGCGGTTGTCGGATGAATCCTCTCGGCGCGGGATAGGCATGCTGGTCGGGTCGGCTTTGGATCTCGGCGAGGCCAGGTCGCTGTCGACCTGCCCGCTCGAGCGGGAGGGCACCCAAGCTCTCACGCTTCGTCCCGAACCCCCTCTTAAGACGACGGAAGGGAGGACCTATACAGGCTGCTGAGGTGGTCGGGGGTTCAGAGAACGGCTTGAGTGGCTGTGGCAGTTGCCCATCCTTGCCCCTTGGGAGTGGTAGGTTCGAGATATGGCTTTGGACACCATTCGCGTCGGTGTAGTCGGCGCAGGCGCCAACACCCGTGGCCGGCATATCCCCGGCCTCCTGGCCATCGAAGGGGTCGAGGTTGTGAGCGTCTGCAATCGCAGCTTGGACTCCTCAGAGCGGGTCGCAGCCCACTTCGGTATCCCTAGGGTCTACCGTCACTGGTGGGAGCTGGTTGCGGCGGATGACAGCGATGCGATCGTGGTCGGCACTTGGCCGAACCTGCACGCTCGCGTCACTCTGGCGGCGCTGGCGGCGGGCAAGCATGTGCTGTGTGAGGCGCGGATGGCCCGCGACCTCGCGGAGGCGAGGGCGATGCTCGAGGCGTCTCGTGCCCGGCCCCGGCTGGTCGCTCAGGTCGTACCCTCACCCCTCACCCTGGGCGTCGACAGGACCATAAAGCGCCTTCTCAGGGAGGGGTTCCCCGGGGAGCTACTGGCGATCGAGGTTAGCGAGAAGGGTGCGTTTCTCGACCGGGAGGCCCCCCTGCACTGGCGGCAGGACGCCGATATCAGTGGGAAGAACATCATGGGTATGGGCATCTGGTACGAGGCGATCATGCGTTGGGTGGGAGAGGCGACGCGGGTCGTGGCGGTGGGCCGCACCGTCATCAGGATGCGTCGTGACGCCGAGACGGGGGAGCTGCGCGCTGTCGGGGTGCCCGACCACCTCGATGTCGTCGCCGAGATGGCCTGCGGAGCTCAGGCACACTTCGGCCTTTCACGCCTTTCGGGACTAGCCCCGGGCCCCGAGGTCGCCCTGTACGGTAGCGACGGGACCCTACAGATTCGCAAGGGAAGGCTGTTCGGTGCTCAGCGGGGGGACGATCGCTTGGAGGCGGTGCCGGTCCCGGCCTCGGAGGCAGGTGGCTGGCGAGTGGAGGAGGAGTTCGTGGCCGCGATTCGCGGGGAGGAGCCGGTCCGCCTTACCACGTTCGAGGATGGTGTGAAGTACATGGCGTTTACCGAGGCGGTGCACAGGAGTTTGGTCGAGCGGTGTGAAGTGGCACTGTCCAGTCTGGTGTAGGACCGGGCCCCAGCGCGGTCTGGAGTTGTTCGTCTCCGACGGGAGGAGTCCAGGTTTGCCACCGCCTTCGTGCCTAGGGGAGTGGAGCTATGCACCTCGCCACCCGACTGCGGTGCGCTGCAGCGCCCGCCGGGGGGTGGGCTTGGGGGATGACGCTCAAGCTCGGTTCATCTTTAGCCTTCGGCGCGGGGGAGTTCAGCGACGGGCTGAGTCCTGTGAGCGCGCCCCGCGTACTCGTGGTGGGCCTCTCATGACTGGATCACCCCTGGCGGGTGGGGCGTTTCCCCCCGTCCACTCGAGGACTCTGGCTCGCGGCTACCGGGTGTGGGGAGGGGGCCGGCCGCCGCCGGTGCCGTCGCTGTGGCTAGGTTCGGCGGCTACATCGAGCCGTGGGCGGTTCACGGAGATAACTTGAACGGCGCACACGCCTTCGACCTACCCCGCCAGGCCCGGACCTTCCTCGCCACCATCCGGGAGGGAACCTCGCCGTCGGCCACAGAGGCCGACGGCAGCGCCTCGGTCGCCCTCGGCCTGGCGGTGGCGGCCTCACTGGCGACCGGCTCCGGTGTCGTCGATCTCTCCACTACCGGCTGGGGAACGTGAGCGATCTCGACGCGGCCGCGCGGGGCGCCTGCTTGCGATTCCTGGAAGCTTCCGGGATCCCTGGCCTCGCCGCCGCTCTGGTAAGGGGTGATGACTTCCTCTTCCTCGCCGGTCTCGGCGTCGCCAGTCTCGAGCACGATCTGCCCGTTACAGCCGACACCGCCTTCGAGATCGCCTCGGTGACCAAGCTCTTCACCGCCGAGGCGGTGCTGCTGCTGGTCCAGGACGGTCTGATCGAACTCGACACGCCGCTCGCAGATCACCTCGAGCTGCCCCCCGGTTGGCGCGGCGTCACCGTCCGGCACGCCCTCACCCACCAGTCCGGCATCCGCAACTACACCCTGCCCCCGGGCTACTGGGAGCGCATCCGCGAGGACCGTTCCGCCGAGGAGATCCTCGCTCTGGTGGCCGACCTCCCGCTCGACTTCGAGCCGGGCGCGCGCTACGCCTACGACAACACCGGCTTCTACCTGCTCGGCCTGCTCATCGAGGCCGTCACGGGGGAGTCGTACGAGGACCACCTCGGGCGCCGTGTCTTCGCACCCCTGGGCATGACCACCACCCGCGTGAACGACTACGCGCTGCCGGTCCGGGGTCGCGCCAGCGGGTACAGCCGCGTGAACGACCGGATCGTCAACAAGACCTACTACAGCACCAGCAACACCTTCTCGGCCGGGGTTCTCCTCTCCAGTGCTCGCGACCTGGCGACCTGGGCGGCGAGTTTGGGCGTCGGGGAGGGTGCCCGGGCGCTGCGAGAGCGGATGTGGACGCCCCAGCCTTCGAGGGAGGGGAACGAGCGCTCTCTTCATTTCACCGTAGGTCTCGGCTGGTTCCTGCTCGACTTCGGCGGCCGCTCCTACGCAGGGCAAAACGGCAGCCTCCAGGGGTTCTCCAGCACCTTGCTTCACCGCCTCGATCAGCGTCTCTCTGCGGTGGTCCTCTACAATGGCGACTGGGTCGAGGAGCCGCACAGGCTGGCTCTGGAGTTGATTGGGCTGGCGGACAGTGAGTCTCCAGGCATTCGATCATGAGCGAGCAGGTCTCCAGTAGGGTGACTCCCGCCGCCGGGACCACTCTCGGGTAAACCTCATCCCTCACCCACCTGGAGGTCACCAAACATGGTAGATCCGACCGTCCTGGACAAACTCCGTACCTTCGACACGCCGACCATCTGCAATCTGATCGAGCTGTTTAACGTACGATCACACACCGCCGGCTATATGGACCGGCGCATCACGGCGCGCTTCCCCGAGTTGCCACCGATGGTAGGCTTTGCCTCGACCGTGACAGTGCGCTCGGCTGCGCCGCCGGACCGGGATGCTGGCTACGACTGGCTCGGCGAGCACGTGCGGCGCTTCGAAGATCTGCCCGGCCCGGTGGTAGTGGTGCAACAGGATCTCGACGACCCGCTCGTGGCCGCGACCTTCGGTGAGGTGATGTGCACCAGCTATCAGGCGTTCGGGGCCGTAGGCCTGGTCTCTAGCGGCAGCGGGCGCGACCTCGAGCAGGTCCGGGCTCTCGGTTTCCCCGTGTTCACGGACGGCGTCGTCGCCTCCCACGGATACTTCCGTGCGGTCGACATCCATGTGCCCGTTCAGGTGGGTGGGGTGGTGGTAGCGCCGGGTGAATTGATCCACGGCGATCTCAACGGTGTCACCACCATTCCGCTGGATATTGCTGCCGAGTTGGCCGATGTCGGCGATGAGTTCGTCGCCGCTGAGGGCCTTATCCTCGAGGCGGTGAAGAGCGACGACCGGTCGCCGGAGAGACTCGACTCCGTTCGGGCCGAGGCCCAGGCGATCTTCGCGCAGCTGAGGGAGCGGGTCGCAAGGCGTTAGCCGGCCCCGGCGCTCGGGCTCCCCCTCGGTGCACTGGTGATTCTGGAGGTTTTCGCCCGGCAGTGTCAGTCAGCGGTGCCCTGTACTTGCCTTCATAGTGGTGAGCCACTCCCAGTCGATAAGCTAGCGGGAAGCAGGGAGGTGTGAGGACTTACCGACACATCTTTCCCGATGAGCGCGACAAAGCGGCTATAAGTAGCCGCGCGGCGTCGTCAACCTCTGCTTCTGTTGAGAAACGCCCGAAGCTGAAGCGAATTGAAGATTCTGCTTCCTCACCACTTAGACCCAACGCGCGCAGCACGTGGGACGGTTCCGGGATTCCCGATGTACAGGCAGAACCTGTAGATGCAGCTAGGCGAGGTTGAAGGCGTGCCAAGATGTCTAGTGCATCGAACCCTTGGAACCGCAGATTGGCGTTCCCAGGATGCCTCCTAGTACCACTGGGACCGCAGACCTGAAATCGTATACTCTCTTGTTGGAGCTTTTGAATGAATCTATCGCGTAGGGCCTCCACCCGTTTCCGGTCTAGGCGTTCCCTGTCCGAACTCATGATTTCTGCCGCCGCGCCCATTCCTACGGACAAGGCCACAGGGATGGTTCCTGAACGTAGGCCATCCTGTTGGCCACCACCGTGGATTATCGGCTCTAAGTGACCACTCAATTCGCGCCGAACACGTAAGGCACCTATCCCCTGTGGGCCATAGAACTTATGGCCTGACAGGCTAATGAGATCAACATGGGACGCCAAGTCTCTCACGTCCATCGCACACGGTGCTTGAGCTGCGTCGCAGTGAAACAGAGCCCCATGCGGCTCAAGTAGTGATGTGATAGATGCGATGTCTTGAATTGTACCAATCTCGTTATTGACAGCCATGACAGAAACGACTAAGACAGTCTCATCCACCTCCGATGAGAGCCAATCCAAATCCACGAATCCTGCATGGTCAACAGGGATGGTTTGCAGAGTGAACCCTCTCTGTGCAGCAACGGCGGTAGCGGCGGCTAAGACGCACTTGTGTTCGATTTCACTAACGAGGATGCGCCTCCGTCTATCATCTGTTCCGTTTCCCAACCCCAATAAGGCAAGGTTGTTGGCCTCAGTTGCTCCAGACGTCAAAACGATCTCGTTTGCGTCGGCCCCAATCATGACCGCAACTGCCTCTTTAGCTTCTTGAACTGCTTCGGCTGCTCGCCAACCTATGATGTGGTTGGCTGAATGCGGATTGCCGAAGCACTCGACCCAATAAGGAGTCATCTTGACCACGACTCGCGAGTCGACCGGAGTAGTGGCCTGATAGTCTGCGTAGATGGTATCTATGTTGGGTCCACCTCAACGTCTTGGCGCTTCACACCACCTAATCTTTCCTTTCAAGGTGTTGTGGAGTAGACAATAGCGCACTGTATAGTGTATTGTCCAACTGGACGCTGCGTCCAGTTGGAGGCCGGACGATTCGGGGACCACTTTACGAAGACGACTATCGACCTCAGCTTTCAGGCCACGAGACATTTCCACTTCGTTATGGCTGGCTTAAGAAGGCATTCGATGCAGTCGAAGCTAGTGAGGATGAGACTGAGAACAGGGCTGTATTTAAAAGCGATAGTGCAATAGCCCACTTCGGCGTCGGAAAAAATATGGTGGCGTCTATGCGTCATTGGTCAACAGCAGCCGGGGTGCTTGAGGAAGTGACGAGCGAGTCCCGCTTTAGGACAACTCCGCTTGGACGGTTGCTGTTCCGTGATGATGGTCTCGACCCATATATGGAAGATCCGAGCACGTCATGGCTCGTGCATTGGAACGTGAGTGGCAATCCGGTTAAGACGACATGGTTTTGGGCGTTCAATCACTACCCTGCGCTTTCCTTCGAACGAGACATGTTGGTTCGAGCCATTTCTCGACTGGCAAGCGAGCGGAATTGGTCTAGAGCTTCCGCTGCCACAATCAGAAGAGATGTGTCGTGCTTCGTTCGCACTTATGTTCCCCAGCCCATTTCCTGCCATGCAGGCTATGAAGACGCACTTGAGTCCCCATTAACGGAACTTGGACTGATCAAGTCGGTTGGCAGGAGAGATGGATTCAGATTTGTTCGTGGACCGAAACCTTCACTTGGATGTGGTGTGTTCGTCTACGCTGTGACGGACTTCTGGAACAGGCACTCGCCAGATGTGCACACTCTTTCGTTTGAGGCTCTTGCCCACGAACCGGGCTCTCCAGGAAGGGTCTTCCTTTTGGAGGAAAACGACCTAATAGACTTATTGGTGTCCTTAGAAGAGTTCAGCAACGGGATCTATAGATGGTCCGAAACAGCCGGGCTAAAGCAGTTGATTCGTTTCAAAGAATTGACCTATGAAGATGCGCTGAACTTCGTGCAGCGGGACTATACACTCATTCGCCCGGAGAAATTGAGCTATGCGACTTGCTGATAGAGTACTTGTCGCCCGGCGCTTTCAGCGAGCAATCCGAATCGATACCGACCTAGGTGATGCGTCCGTCCTAAAAGGGTTCGTCTGTCCGGAGTCATCGTCCGAGGTCTTGAAGACAATGGCTCGGCACGTGTCAGAGACGGGTCAGGCTGCTTTTACATGGACGGGTCCTTACGGAAGCGGCAAATCCAGCCTTGTAGTAGTACTGAGTGCGGTGTTAAGCGGCAACTGCCAACTCAGACAGGATGCCGCTACTGCTTTGGGTGAACAAACTACATCGAAGATCTGGAGGGCCCTTCCTCCCCGGGATCAAGGATGGCGGATTCTTCCGATTGTTGGAAGACGTGGTGAGCCGGCGAAGATATTCGGCGAAGCCATTGAGAGGGCAAGGCTTGTTCGAAGCAGTCGGCTTATGCCGTGGACCGACCAGGATGTGTTTGACGCTCTGACTCGCATAGCCGAGAGAACGCCGAGGAAGACAGGGGGCCTCATCGTATTTGTTGATGAGATGGGCAAGTTCCTAGAGGGAGCAGCTTACGATGGCGCCGACATCTACTTCTTCCAGCAGCTTGCAGAGCTAGCATCTCGTAGTCACGGGCGTCTGGTCGTGGTCGGAATCTTGCACCAAGCCTTCGAAGAGTACGCCCACCGGTTGTCGCGCGAGATAAGGGATGAGTGGGCCAAGATCCAGGGCCGCTTTGTTGACCTTGCTCTGAATGTAGAGCCGACTGAACAACTAGACCTGTTGGGGCGCTCAATCGAGGTGGAACCGGGGTTGACAGTGGCCGATGGAGTGTTCGAACACGTTTCATCCCTTATGCGAAACAGAGTCGCACCTGGTTTATTAGAGGCCTGTTGGCCCCTCCACCCAATTGTTGCCCTCCTGCTCGGTCCTATCTCTCGCCGGAGGTTCGGTCAGAATCAGCGCAGCATCTTCGGATTCCTTAACTCTGCGGAGCCGAGGGGATTCCAGGACTTCCTCAAAAGCGCCACGGACAGTGAATTGTACACGCCCGAGTTTCTCTGGGACTATCTGCAATTCAACCTCGAACCTTCCATCATGGCATCACCAGACGGTCACCGATGGGCGATGGCCGTCGATGCCCTTAATCGCTGCCAAGCGATTGGCGGCGACGAACTCCATATCCGGTTGTTGAAGACGATCGGCTTAGTCGCCCTCTTTAAGGAACGATCTGGCCTGATGCCAAATCTGGACCTGCTCAGATTGGCCCTTAACGACTTACCTCCAGAGGTGATTGATACGGCCGTTGGCGAACTCCAAGAGCAGTCACTGGTCATCTACAGGAGATTCAGTAACGCCTACAGCATATTCGAGGGAAGCGACTTCGATATCGAAAAGGCGATTGATGAGGCCTATGGATCGATTGACGGGTTGGACTTTGGTCGACTCGCCGATTTAGCCGGATTACAGCCGATAGTCGCCAAACGGCACTATCACGCGACCGGTGCCCTAAGGTGGTGTGAAACTGCGGTTGTAGCACTAGCTGATGTTCGAGATACAGTCGCTAGGTTCGAACCAACTGCTGGTTCAATTGGCGCGTTCCTCCTTGTCCTTCCTACACAAGGGGACTCTGCAGCGATCACAGAGAACATCGTTCAGGATGTTGCAGCTACGCCCACCAAGTGGGATACGATCATAGGTGTTCCTGAACGAAGTGCCTGGATGATAACCACCTTGGCACGAGACCTCATGGCTTTGGAACAGGTGCGGGATGAAACACCTGAACTTCAAGGAGATCGAATCGCTCGACTTGAGGTGCAGTCTCGTATCGCGGATATACGAGGAATAATCGAGGGAGAGCTCGGCAGAGCGCTCAACGATACACTGTGGTTTCGATCCCAAGGCGAGCCGATCCGACTCAGCTACGCTGAACTCAGCAGTCTAGCGTCAGACATAGCCGACACGAGATTTCCAGATACTCCGCTCCTGCCAAACGAATTGTTGAACCGAAGCAAGCCGTCGAGCAACGCGGTAGCGGCCCGGAATGTTCTCTTACGTGCTATGGCATTGCGCGAAGGAAAACCGCGGTTAGGAATCGAAGGGTATCCGCCAGAAGGCGGGCTGTTCGACTCGCTGTTGTTAGCCACGGATTTGTACCGGAATACGCGAGACGGATGGCGATTCGTCGAGCCTACTGGACCAAATGGAGACGCCAAAAACTTGGCTCCCGCATGGCGTGCTGTAGCCACTTACCTTAAAGACAACGCCCACATCGCCGTATCGTTGGCTGAGGTCTACGACATTTGGCGGAAACCGCCGTTCGGAATCAAGGATGGGCTGCTCCCTGTAATAGCCGTTGCGTTCATCTTGTCGCGTCGGCGTGAAGTTGCTCTATACCGTGAGGGGGTTTTTCAGCCACGGTTAACTGACCTTGATGTGGAGTATCTGAGTAATGATCCGTCGGACATGCAGATTCGATGGATGGAACTCTCCGACACATCTCGCCAGGTGCTGTCTGACATGGCCGAGATAGTGCGTGACTTAGACAACGAGAACATTTTACGCCACTTGGAACCCATCGACGTGGCAAGGGGGTTGGTCTCGATCTATGACCGCCTACCAGCTTGGGTCGGACGAACTCAGAGAATCTCACAGAACGCGAAGTTGGTTAGGCAGTTGTTCAAGCAAGCTAGCGACCCCAATCGCTTTCTGTTCGATGACATCCCTCAGGTGTTGACAGGGTTGCGGAACAATGGGCGGATCAGTCGGCCATTGTCTGATGTTGTTCGCGAAGGGCTATCGGAGTTGAACTCAGCGTACCCCAACATGCTATACCGCCTTCGTGAGACTCTGCTGATGGAATTGGGCGTACCCAACGCTTCACCTTCTATGCTAACTGAACTCCGCGAAAGGGCTGCCAACATTAGGCAGCTCAGCGGAGATCACCGTCTAGAGGCATTCATCCTGCGAATCTCTCGGTTCAGTGGGTCGGAGCAGGACATAGAATCTTTGGCAAGCATGGCTGTAAACAAGCCCCCCCGGCAGTGGGTTGATTCTGATGTTGACCGCGCAACCGTTGAACTAGCGGACCTATCCCGAAACTTCATAAGACATGAAGCGTATGCCCATGTGAAAGGCCGGCAAGACCATCGCATGGCGATGGCGGTCGTATTAGGGTTGGATGGGAAACCGGTTTACGATGAGTTTGAAGTGACCGAGGGTGAGCAATCTCAGGTTGACGAGATCGTCGAGCGCGTACGTGCAGTACTAGTGGGATCTGGCACCGAAGAGCGCAATATAGTTCTGGCCGCGCTCGCCAAGTTAACGTCAGAGTACTTGGTGTCAAGAAGTGATATGGATCCGTGTGCAGCTGAACAGGCGGTATTGTAATGAGAGTCAGAGAACGTCATGTTTTGGGATTGTCTGGAGGGCGTGACAGTGCAGCCCTCGCGATTTATATGCGAGAGAATCGTCCTGAGTTAGACGTAGACTACTTTTTCACTGACACAGGTAAAGAGTTGCCCGAGGTCTATGAGTTCCTAGTGAAGCTGGAAGGATTCTTGGGCAAACCAATTCTCCGGTTGAACCCGGACCGCGACTTCGACTTTTGGCTCAAGCAGTACAACAACTTCCTCCCGTCGCCACGGACCCGCTGGTGTACGCGGCAGCTCAAGTTGCGGCCATTTGAACAATGGGTGCGACCGATGCTTGAAGCTGGTGACATTGTGTATAGCTACGTAGCGATCCGTGCCGATGAGGAGTATCGGGAAGGTTATGCCTCGAAGCATGACAGTCTTATCGTCCGGCTTCCGCTAAAGGAGGCAGGTATCGACAAGGCTGGCGTGCTCGATTTACTTGAGGGAACGGGGCTTGGTCTGCCGACATACTACGAATGGCGCACCAGGAGTGGTTGTACGTTCTGCTTCTTCCAACAGAAGATCGAGTGGGTTCGCCTAATGGAACGGCATCCTGACTTCTTCGATGAGGCGAAAAGCTACGAGAAAAATGCAATCGACCATGGATCACCCTTTACATGGAGCCAAGGAGAGTCCCTAGATGAGTTGTCGACACCCGAGCGCGTTGCACAGATCAAGGCTGATCATGGCAGACGTTTGGAGCGGATCCGGTCGACGATTCAGGTCAACCCTCTGCGTCCTGACATCGAACCACTAGACATTGACGATCTATATGGACAAGCTAAGGTTTGCTTGGCGTGTCACAAGTAGCCTCGTCAGAGTGAGCCTCTGTGTGTAACCCGTACTCCAATCAGCTAAGGTTTAGGAGGACAGAATTCGATAAGATCCCTCGTGATGCCTACGGAGTTTACGGGATTTGGTTCAGGCGCCGCTGCATCTATGTCGGGAAGGCGGAGATTCAGCCCATACCGAAACGTCTTGAGCAACATTGGAGAGAATCACACAACCCCTTATTGAAAGCGTGGGTACAAGCCAAAGGGTCAGAACTTAGAGTGGCTTACGTTGTAGCACCAGAGCGTCTTGAGGCTAGTTCCCTCGAGAGACTCTACATTCGACGATTTCAGCCACTCGCAAACAGGGTCCGCTATTACAAGGACCATTAGTGGAAGGAGTGAAGTGATGGCATCAGTACTGCCAGCGATGCGCGGAAAATTCGGTACCACTGATTACTGGATTGTGACTATGCCGGCCAAGGAGCTAACAGAACGGCTCGTGATTCCAGAAGATATTGAAGGTTGGGAAGACCTGTCGATTGAAGAACGCTACCAGCGGGACATCAACTTCAATCGCGTGAAGCGTCAGATCGCTCCTTATCTAGTCAACGATGAAGATAGGTTCTTCGGGGCGTTCATCGTTAGCATGCTACATGCCGACTATGTAGAATTCGAAGAGATCACCAATATCCTCAAGGGGAATGTTCCGGCTCTGTATAGGTCAGCCGGCAGCGCATTTGGTTTCTTGACGTTACAGGGCAGCGAGGTGCTTGTACCTTTGGATGGGCAGCATCGGCTGGCGGCTTTGAGATTCGCGATCAGCGGCAGGGACGAGAAACAACAGCCTATCAGGGATTTCGAATCGAGAGTCGAAGTTGCTGAGGACGTTTGCACAGTCATGCTGATCAAACACAATGGGGTGAAGTCAAGAAAGATATTCAACAAGGTCAACCGCTACGCGAAAAAGACGACAAAGGCGGAAAATCTCATTACGGCCGACGATGATGTTGTGGCTGTGATCGTTCGTGAGGCAATTGTGGGTATGGATGAGATCATTCCAGATGTGCTGGTCAATGCCAAGAGCAATACTCTTACAGCTCGGGCGACCGAGTTTACAACCCTATCCACACTTTACGAGAGCACCAAGTATCTGCTCGAAAATACACATGGAAAGATAAATACTGAGGCGTTGCCAGCCCAGGCCACCCACAATGTAATGCAAAAGGAGGCGCAGGACTTCTGGGAAACAGTTTGCTCCGAAGTGCAACTGTTCAGCGATGCGTTGCACGATCCAACAAGCGAACTCGGGGACGAGAAGCGGAGAGAGATCAGGGCCGATTACGTGCTGGGAAAACCAGTGGCACAGTTGGCATTGGTCCAAGCGATAGTGCGACTGCGTAATGAGGACAGCAACACCGGATATCGAATTAGCCTAGATGAGGCGTGTAGGCGAGTGAATCAATTGGACTGGTCCGTTAAGGAGCCTCGCTGGCAGCGAGTACTGATGAATGGTGACCTGGTGCTAGCTGGGAAAGCAGCTGTAAACTATGCATCACGGGTCATCGCATATTGGCTCGGCGAGGATCTCACCACCGATGAGATCAAAGAGTTGGAGGACAGATACATTAGTCAAGGTGGCACCGGAGATCTGAGCGGCCCACTAAAGTTCTCTTGACTCCCTCATCAGTGAGAGGCAGGCGGTTCAGTGGATGACGGTCTGTTGTCAATCTCTTCTGGGTAGCTGAGGGGGTGGCGGCTGGTATCTGGGGGGAGCCGGGTGGGTCCCTGGAGACAGTCAAGGTTCGCTCCCGGGACACCCTTGGCGACGGCTTCGAGCGGACCTCTCGCTGCCCACCGGATGGAGGAGGGGGAGGATGTTGCCGGGATCTATCTCGAATGGGTGGCTGTTGACCAGGCAGGAGAATCGGGGGACGGGGAACTGGTTGGGGAGTTCGTCGGCGATTTACCGAATCAAGTGCGGTCGGGTATAGTTGGACCGGAGGTTCGAGTGAAAAAGTCGGTGGCTCTTGTAGCTTTGCTTGGGCTCATCCTGCTGCTGTCTCTAACGGCATGTGCGCCTCGGGCTGGTAGAGGGGTTATCTCTTTCTACGCAGAGCCTGGAGAGGTGATCGCAACCCTTGCGCGAGAGGGACCTCTCCTTGCCACCCCCGATCCATACGACTACTTCAGCATTGAGGAGATAGGTAACTCGTTCATAACGTTGCGGGCCGAACCCAGTTGGTCGCTATTCTTCTTGGACACCCATGCCCTCCGGATGAGGGTCACGGTCTTCGATCACGCCGGGGTGAGCAGTGTCGCGGTCCATACTCTTCCTCCAGGCGATAGCAATGATATATCGATCGCCCGAAGCGATGATGAATTGATGTTCGCCCGGATTATAGGCTTGCTCGACCAGCATTTTGACCGTGCCCCGAACGTCGGTGTCCCTTAGTGCAGACTAGCTAGGGTGTTTCCCTTTGGGAAGGGGAATCATATAGGAGTTTACCCAAGCCGTTCATTACAGGCGGGTTGGTACATCCGAATCAGTTCACGCTCACGTTTTGCCCGGAGCGACGGAACCCAAACTTCATAGCTAAACCAATTCTGTCCGTATGCAGAGATACATAAAGATTTCTCGCTCTGGCCAGAGCAGTGTTGTTTGAGACGGTCCTGAACATCGCCCGCCCCGCCAATATAGATCCACTGGGTCCCACCGCCAATAATCCCAACGGCAATAGCATATACCCCCGACTCTTTTGGCGCTTGGGCCGCTATGTCATCAAGCGTATAGGAGAACCAAGCGCCCGACCACTGCCGTCTAAACATTTCTTCACGTCCTCCTGTCGCTATTTACCGGATTTTGAGTTCTCGACTGACTGAACAGCCAACTTCGTCTCTTTCGTGAACCGCCACTCCTTCTTCGGCTTCCCATTAAAGAGCGAGCGTGCGACCGCCTCGGGATCCATAGACCGGCTGACGACAGCCTTCACGGGCGCTCCGGGAGTGGCCTGTCGCCGCTCGCATAGGCGATGGTGGCATTCACCAGCGCGTCGGTAGAGTTGACGAGGGGCACCTCGAGGTCCTCATGGCCGAGGACCAGTGGCACCTCGGTGCAGCCGGCGATGACGGCTTGGGCGCCCTCGAGAACCAACTCCGCAGACAGGGCTTGCATTCCGGCGCAGACCTCAGCACCCTTGTCGCCACTCTTGATTCGGTAGAGGAGTGCCATGAAGTGCTCCCGCCTGGCCCCTTCGGGCTCGACGGTCTGGACGCCGCGGGAGCCGAACGCCTGCCGGTAGAGCCCTGCGTCGAGACAGCCGGAGGCAGCCAGCACCCCCGCGACCTCAAGGTTCGGCACCCGCTCGAGCGTGGCCTCGACGGTCTCTGCGATGATCGAGACGAACGGTGTCCGGGGAGCTGCAGCCCTCACCTCGGCCTTGTAGGCGTGAGCGGCATTGCAAGGCATGACCAGGAAGTCGGCACCGGCCATCTCGAGACCGGCTGCCATCTCTGCCAGCATCGGCCCCGGTGAGGGGCCGGTCCCCGCCACCGCCTCGTTGCGGTTGGGTACCTGCGGGTTGTTGTCGATGAGCAGATGGAGATGGTCCTGGTCCCGAGCAGCCGGGGTATGCTCCAGCACCTTGCTGAAGAAGTCGAGCGTAGCTTCAGGCCCGAGCCCACCCAACACTCCGACAGTTAGCAAGGCGGGATGGCTCATGTCCCACAGTCTACGCGAATGGTAGTGAGGCGCCTCGGCCTGCCCTCTCAGTGGCTGCCCGGGTACTTTGGGATGGGCCCCGGCGGCGTCAGGGAGAGGGGGAATCAGGGTCGCTGGCCGACCAGTGCTCCTTACCGGCTCGTCGCCTGGAGTCTTCCGCTCCCCCTCGGGTAACGGAGTAGGCGATCGGGATGGTCGGGAGCGGCGATTTTGGATTATGCCCAGCCCTTCCGGCTGAGGCTTTCCAGGCTCTGGGGGAACGCGACCTCATTGCTGTGAACAGGTGTGAGGGATCAGGTTCGGAAGATCACCCCCTCCCGCCGGAAGTTCCCATAGGCGAACAGCAGCAGGGCGGTGGTCGCCGCCGCCAGGGAGAGCCAGGTGACGAGGACCGATCCGAAGGTGACGGCTCCCTTGACGATGTCATCCATCAGCACCAGGGCGTTGAACACCGGGACCGCGTAGACGCCGCTACCCAGGTCGAGGAGGTCCTTGAACTGCAGCCCGATGGCTGGGATGATCAGCAGGAATGAGAGTGGAGCCACATAGCTCTGAGCCTCTTTGAACGAACGCGCGAAAAGGGTGACTCCGATCAGGAGTGCTGCGATCAGTGAGGTTAAGAGTAGAGCGCTCACCAGCAGCAGTAGCACGGTGCCGAGGTCGATGGAGAGTGAGCCACCCAGCACGTCGACGATCTCGCCGGCCTGCTCCCCCAGCCGCGGTAGGAACAGGCTGCGGATGAGGACGCCGCCCAGGACGTAGCCCGCGATGGCCATGGTTGCAGCGGTAAGTCCGAAGGTGAGGGTGGCGAGGAACTTGCCGACCACGATCTCACTGCGTCGCACGGGTGCCACCAGCAGCGCCTCAAGGGTGCCACGCTCCTTCTCTCCGGCGGTCGCGTCGATGGCAGCCATCTGTCCGCCGATCAGGGTCCAGAGGGCGATGAAGAAGGGGATCAACCAGGCCAACTGGCCACTGGCGAGCTCGGCGCTGGAGCTGGCGTCGACGGTGTCCACCAGGATCGGTTCCAGCACGGTCAGATCGAGACCGGCCTCGGTGAGGGTGGTGGCGACGAGTTGCTGGCGATAGACCTGGACCGCCGCCATGATCTTGCTGGCGTTGAGTTCGCTTGCGAGGTTGCCCTGCTTGCTGTAGACCCTGATGGTGGCAGGCCTCCCGCTAGCCAGGTGGGTGACGAAGTCGCCGGGCACTGCCAGGGCGGCCGGGTAGTCGCCCTCCCGCACCACCATCTCGGGATCGGCGACCTCGACCAGGGTGACATTCTGGGCGCTGATGATGGCCCGCAACTCCTCGGGTAGGTTGGCGAGCCCCACGATGCCCAGTTCGGTGACGGTCTCCTGCTCGCGCTCGAACAGGCCGCCGACGGCGAGCGGGAGGCCGGTCATGATCGCCGGGAGCATGACCAGGGGGATGATCAGGTTGGAGAAGATGGCGCGGCGGTCGCGCAGCGTGGAGAGGATCTCCTTCCGGGCCAGGTGGACGATGATCGGGGATCTCACGCCGCCTCCCCCTTGGTGACCGGCTCGCTCTCCTCGACCAGCCGGAAGAAGGCTTGCTCAAGGCTGTCGGCGCCCGTCCTGTCCTTGAGGACGTCGATGCCTTCTTCGGCGATCAGGTGCCCGCGATAGAGCACTGCGGCGCGGTCGCACAACTCGTCGGCCTCGCTCATGACATGGGTCGAGTAGATGACCGCGCGGCCCCGGTTCGGGTACTCCCGGACGACATCGAGAACGGCCCGGCGGGCCATGACGTCGAGGCCGCTGGTGGCTTCGTCGAAGAAGATCACCGGGGGGTCGTGGAGTACGGCTCGGGCGATCACGATCTTCTGCTTCATACCGGTCGAGAAGTCACCGACCCGGCGGGTCAGGGCGTCACCCAGAGTGAGGAGGTTGTCAAGTTCGCCGATGCGGGCGTTGACGGCGGCGCGCTTCATGCCGTAGAGCCGGCCGAAGTAGTGGAGCACCTCCCGCCCGGTGAGCCGGTCGTAGAGCCCCATCCCCCCGTTGACCACGCCGATGATCCGGCGGACCCGTTCGGGCTCGCGCGAGACCGAGTGGCCAGCGACGGTGGCCTCGCCGCTGTCGGCCCGCAGCAGCGTGCCGAGGATGCGGAGGGCGGTGGTCTTGCCGGCCCCGTTGGGCCCCAGCAGGCCGAAGACCTCGCCGGTGTCGACCTTGAAGCTGAGATTGTGAACGGCGCGGACCTTGCCGAAGGACTTGCTGATGTTGCGGACTTCGATCATTGCTCCATCCTGGAAAGGACATGTTCAGTAGGGGCAGGATAGTCGAATGGGGGACCTCCATCCGCTCTCGAGCCGACTCTCATCGCCCCGCTGCGGGCCGAGTCCTGAGGGGTGGGTCGGGGAATGATCTGGACTCCGGTGCACCGGCACACCTTCGGCAGCATACCCTCCACAGCGCCGGTTCCTACTGGACGCCAGAATCACCGCAGCGTCGGTAGCTGTACGGGCGCGCTAGGTCGGTCCTCCCAGCAGCAATTCTGGCGGCGGCTGCGTCCGAATTGCCACCTGATATCATGCTCCTGATGCCGCACCGCGACCTCAGTGCACTGGGCGATCTGCTGCTGGTGCCCAAGTTGCTGCACGATGTGCATGAGGTCGACAGCCGCCTCGAGCTCCTGGGCCTGAGGCTCGAAGGGCCGTTCCTGCCGCTGCTCGAGCCCGGCGACCGGGTTCACCCCGGTAGACCGAGCGTGGTTGAGGCGGATGCGATCATCGAACTGTCCGATCGTCACCCTACCGACCTTGCCCTCGCCCTACTTCGCAACGACAAGATGGGTCTGCTCATGCCGAAGGTCCGCGCACTCACCGACCTCGAGGTGCCGGGCATCGTTCTCGATCTGTCTCCGCTGGCGGACACGCCCCCCTACGGCGAACGGGAGTGGCGACCGCGCACCCGCGAGGATCTGGCCGAACTGCGCGCCGCTGCGGGTTGCCCCCTGTGGCTGTTCGGGGTCTGCAGCCCTGCAGATGCCGAGGTCGCCGCCGAGGCAGGGCTAGAGGGCGTGGTCGTCTACGCCGGGGCGGGGAGGCACATCGGCGGCCCCGCGACGATTGAGTTGCTGCCGGATGTCTTCGACGCTGTGGCCGGCATGACCGGCGTGTACGCAGGCGGCCCCGTTCAGAGCGGGGTCGACGTGTTTCGTTATCTCGCAGTCGGGGCTGAGGCGGTTGTGGTAGACAGCGACCGGGCGCCGGCCAACCTGCTCGCCGAGTTCCACTACGCCATGCGCCTCACCGGCTGTCGGACCCTCGCCGACATCGGCTACGATGCGGTCTTCGCCCCGCTCTTCGGGGGCTTGTCTTGATCGCTTTCGTCGACGGCATCGTTGCCGAGATCCGTGAGTCCGGCGTGGTGATTCAGGCGGGCCCCCTCGGCCTGGAGGTGTTCGCTCCCAAAGCCACCCTTATGAGGCTCGACCTCGGGGAGGCGGTGCGCTTGCACACCCACCTGGTGGTTCGCGACGACGGCTTCACGCTCTACGGGTTTCATGATGAGGACATGCTGACCCTGTTCGGCTATCTGATCGGCGTCTCCGGGGTCGGTCCGAAGCTGGCCCTGGCGATCCTCTCGACCCTGGCAACCCCGATCATCGCCACCGCGATCGTGAACGAGGACCCCGCACTGCTGACGAGCACGCCGGGGGTGGGAAAACGGACCGCCGAGCATATCGTGCTCGATCTCAAGAACAAGTTGCCCGAGCAGCTCATGGCCGGCTCGGGTAAGGCTCGTCCTCAGTCGGTGATGAGTGAGGCAGGGGGGGATGCGGTGCAGGCGCTCCTGTCGCTCGGCTACCGGGAGGCTCGCGTCAAGGCTGTGGTGGCCGAGTTGGCCCTGGCCTCGCCCGAGGAGAGTGCCGAGGGACTCATCCGCAAGGCCCTTGCGAAGCTCAGATAGGGACTGCCCAGTCTGCCCGGGCGGTTCTGACTAGGCCGGGAACACCTTGAGCAGTCGCATCCGCCCCCCCGCACCCTCGGCCACGGCCACCAGATCGCCAGCGGGGTCGATGAGGCCGTGGCGCCCCTCGCGGCGGAGGGGGAGCCTCTGGCCCTGGCGCACCCGTCGCACCTCCTCCGGCCCGATCGGCTCCAGCGGGTAGGGGAGGGCCTCGGCCAGCCCCAGTCCGACCTCGGGGTCGAAGCTGCCGAGTGCCTGCGCAGAGTCGAGGCCGAAACGCCCTGCCCGGGTACGTACCAGGCTGCTTAGGTGGGCGGGTACCCCCAGGGCGATGCCGAGGTCTCGGGCGAAGGCCCGGACATAGGTACCTGCCTCCACCTCGAGATCCAGGAGGGCCGTGGGGTAGGGGCCGAGAGGTTCGGGCCCGGTGAACCCCCACCCCGGAGGGTCGGGTCGCCACCTTCCGGCTGAATCGGGCGCGAAGGCTACCGGGAGGGCGTCCGGGTCGGACGCAAAGGCGAGCAGGTCGATCCGGCGGTAGCCGGCGGCCCGGGGGGGGAGCACGACCTCTTGGCCGCGGCGGGCGGCGCGGTGGCTCCTGATCCCGTCCCGCTTCACCGCCGAATACTGCGGCGGTACCTGCTCGGTCAGTTCGAGGAAGGGAGGGAGGGCGGCCCGGATCCTGTCCTCAGAGAGGTGCCTGGCGTCGGCCACCTCCGTGACCGGCCCCTCCGCATCGAGGGTGGGTGTGGAGGCGCCGAACGCGACCCGGGCGAGGTAGTGCTTGACCGAGCCGCTGAGAAAGGGCGAGAGTTTCGTCGCCCCTTGGGCGAGCACCACCAGTACGCCGGTCGCCAGTGGGTCGAGGGTCCCTGCGTGGCCGACCCTGCCTGTTCCCAACCTGCACCTCAACTCTTCTACCAGGTCGTGAGAGGTGAGCCCCAAGGGCTTGTCGACGATGTAGACGGGCACCGTGGGCCTATTGTATTGCGGTCCTGGCGCTAGGGACGCTTGCCCCTGGTTCACGGGGCCCAGGCAGGGGGGGTAGAGTGACCTCATGACCTGCCGCTGCCGACCCCTCAAGAACGCTGTCGCGGTCCTGACCCTGGCGGGGCTCGCCACCTTCGCGACCGCTCAGCCCGACCCGGCGGGGCGTTGGGAGGGCACCATCGGCCCGGGCGTGATCGACCTCGGGATCGTCGTCGTCCTCGAGCCTGACGCCGGCGCCTGGACCGGGAGCATCGACATCCCCGTCCAGGGGGCGGTGGAGTTGCCGCTTCGCGACGTGTTCGTCGAGGGGACCAGGGTCCGCTTTGCCATCGATGGGGTACCGGGCGATCCCACCTTCGACGGTCTCCTCAGTGGTGACCGCCTGGAAGGCACCTTCGTACAGGGAGGTCAGGAGTTGACCTTTGAACTCACCCGGTTCGGCGAGGGGGTGGCGGGACCGGTGGCCGGACCGGTCGCCGAGCCCACCTACCTGGGCCAGTGGGAAGGCCTCCTCGGCCCGGGCGTGATCGACCTCGGCGTGATCGTCAGGTTCAGCGAACAGGAGGGGGCCCTGATCGGCCATATCGACATTCCGCTGCAGTCCCTTGAGAACCTGCCGCTCGAGATCCGCGAAGTGGGCCCCGAGGGGATCACTTTTGCCATCCCCGGCATTCCGGGCGACCCGACCTTCGTGGGCAGCCTCGAGGGGGACACCCTCTCCGGCGACTTCACCCAGGCGGGCAGCGGACTCAGCTTCGAGCTCACTCGCCTGGCGGAGGGTGAGGTGCCCACCGGCCTGGTGCGACCGCAAGAGCCTCTGCCCCCGTTCCCCTACGAACAGGAGGAGGTGGTCTACCTCAACGAGGGGGTCGAACTCTCCGGGACCCTCACTCTGCCCGAGGGGCCGGGGCCGCATCCGGCCGTGATCATGATCACCGGCAGCGGTCCCCAGGACCGGGATGAGGCGCTGGCTGGCCATAAGCCGTTCCTGGTCGTTGCGGACGCCCTCACCCGGGCTGGCTTCGCCGTCTTGCGCAGCGATGATCGGGGGGTGGGCGGATCCGGCGGCGACCTCGCCCAAGCCACCTTTGACGACTTGGTCGGCGATGTACTCTCGGCGGTCGCGCTGCTGCGCTCGAGGAGCGACATCGATCCGGGTCGGGTGGGACTCTTCGGGCACAGCGAAGGGGGGTTCCTGGCGCCGCTCGCAGCGGACCGCTCGAGCGACGTGGCTTTTGTGGTGCTAATGGCCGGGCCGGCGGTCAGTTCACTCGAGGTCCTCAAGATCCAGAATCGCCTGATCTACCAGCTTGCCGGCGCGGATGAGGCGACGATCGAGGATCAACTCGCCTACCTGGACGACCTCTACGAGCTGATGGTGGGTGGGGACCTCGCCGGGGCGGAGGAGTTGGTCCGGGATCAGGTCGAGGAGCAGCTCGAGGCGCTACCCGCCGAGCAGCGACTCGATCCGGTCGAGCGTCAGGCGATCATCGAGGCCCAGGTTGCTAGCGTGGCCACCCCCGCCTTCCGCTCCTTCATGCTCTACGATCCGCAGCCGGTCCTCAGGCGGCTGACGGTTCCGGTGCTGGCCTTCTACGGGAAGCTCGACATCCAGGTCCCCGCGGTGCAGAGTGCGGGTCGGATGTCGGGTGCCCTCCGGGTGGCGGGCAATTCCGACTACACGGTGGAGGTCTTCGACGGGCTCAACCACCTGATGCAACCGGCCATCACCGGAGCCATCGAGGAGTACGGGCAGATCGAGATCACCATCGCGCCGGAGGTGCTCGAGCTGGTAGTCGACTGGCTCGCCCTGCGCTTCCTCGACCGACCGTAGCCGGACTGAGCGCGAGGCGGTAGTCCTCGGAGGTGATGGACGTAGGACGGTACCGGTCTTCCTGGTGACAGCCTCCCTGGTAGCGAGCTTCGGGTTGCTCACCGGCTGGCTGCGGCGGCACTTGTGACGGTGACCGGCTAGGGGCTGCCCGGTCGTGCTCGGGTGGCGGCAGAGGCTCGACGGCCGAGAGCAGGTCCGGTGGGAGCGATCTGCCCCACCTCTAGCGGGCCGATCGGTGGAGGTTAGGTGAAGGGCAGCCAACTCGTCGGGGCTGGGCTCCTTAGATCCTCATCACCATTCACGACGACGGTCGTCGGGAGGGCCGCTTCCTCGCCCTCGGCTGGCGTACGCGTTTGGCACCGGCAGGTGCTTTGCCCTCCGGTGCAAATCCTGGGAGCGGTGAACTGGGGACGAGTTCTCCAAGCGGCACCGCTCCTTGCCCCCACCGTTTCACTCAGTTCGCGGATGCAGGCACAGGGGCGCCCTGTCGGACGGCGTCGATGGCGTTCAGGATCGCCTCCGGCGTCGAGGGTGCTGCGAGGGGGACCGAGCGGGGCTCGCCGAAGGCCGCGACCGCCTCGCGGATCGCTTCGCGGACCGAGATCGCGAGCATCAGTGGGGGCTCGCCGACCGCCTTGCTGCCGTAGATGACTCCGGGCTGGGCGGCGCGCTCGAGCAGCCTTACGGTGAACGCCTCGGACACCTCGCCTATGGTGGGGATCTTGTAGGTTGCGGGCTCGACCGTGCGGGGACGCCCCTCTTCGTCCCAGACAAACTCCTCCATGGTGAGCCAGCCCAGGCCCTGGATGAAGCCCCCCTCGATCTGGCCACGGTCGACGAGCGGGTTCAGGCTCTCGCCGACGTCGTGGACGATGTCGACCCGGCGGAGCGACCACTGCCCGGTGAAGCCGTCAACCTCGACCTCGCTGACGGCGGCGCCGTAGGCGAAGTAGGCGAAGGGGGTACCCCGTCCCGTCGCCTTGTCGAAGTGGATGTTGGGGGTGCGGTAGAAGCCGGTCGCGGAGAGCGAGACCTGCTCGAGGTAGGCGCGGGCGACCACCACGTCGAAGTCGAGAGAGCGACCCGGCTCGCCGGGGGAGAAGATCCGGTCGTCTGCAAACTCGAGCCCTTCGGGAGCGTTCAACCCCAGCATGCGCACGGCGATGGTAGCGAGGCGGTCCTTAAGGGTCTCGCAGGCGCGGAGCACCGCCTGGCCGTTCAGGTCGGAGCCGCTCGAGGCGGCGGTGGCGGAGGTGTTGGGCACCTTGTCGGTGGCGGTGGGCATCACCCGGATCCGGGCTTCGTCGACCCCGAGTGCCCGGGCCGCGACCTGGAGCATCTTGGTGTGGAGACCCTGACCCATCTCGGTGCCGCCGTGGTTGACCTGGACGCTGCCGTCGGCGTAGATGAGCACCAGCGCTCCGGCCTGGTTGAGGAAGGTGGTGGTGAAGGAGATGCCGAACTTGACCGGGGTGATGGCCAGGCCGATCTTGCGGTGAGGCCGGGTCGCGTTCAGGTTGCGGACCTCCCCTAAGCGCCCCTCGAAGTCGCTGTTGCGCTTTAGCTCGTCCCAGACCCGGTCGATGCGCTGGTCGATAATCCGCTGGCCGTAGTGGGTGGTGTCGCGCCCCTCACGGTAGAAGTTGCGCTCGCGGACCGCATGGGGCGGCAGCTTCAGATGCCGGGCGATCCGGTCGACGATCTCCTCGATCACTACCATGCCCTGCGGCCCGCCGAAGCCGCGAAAGGCCGTGTTGGAGGCTCGGTCGGTGTGGGCGACCCGACCGACGACTCGCATGGCCGGCAGGTAGTAGGCGTTGTCGCTGTGGAACAGGGCCCGCTGCAGCACCGCAGCGGAGAGGTCGGTCGACCAACCGCCGTCGGAGAACAGTTCGAGGTCGAGCGCCAGCAGCGTCCCCTCATTGTCGAAGCCGACCCGGTAGCGCCCGAGGAAGCCGTGTCGCTTGCCGGTCAGGGTCATGTCGTGCTCGCGACCGAGCCGTGCCCGGGCAGGGCGGCCGGTCTTGACGGCTGCCAGCGCCGCGACGGCCGCGAAGGGGTTCGCCTGGGTCTCCTTCCCGCCGAAGCCGCCGCCCATCCGCAGGCTGGTGACCACGATCCGGTGCGAGGGCCAGCCGAGGACGTGGGCTATGACCGCCTGGGTCTCGCTGGGGTGCTGAGTCGCGGAGGTGATCTGGAGGTTGCCCTCGCCGTCGGGCACCGCCCAGCTAGCCTGGGTCTCCAGGTAGAAGTGCTCCTGGCCACCCATCTCGACCTCGCCCTCGAGCCGCTGTGGGGCGGTAGACAGGGCCCTCTCCACCTGGCCTCGCTCCATCGCCTGAGGCTCCCCGTGGAACCGCCCCGCCTCCACCGCGTCGCGTAGCGTCAGCACCGCGGCCAGCGGTTCGAAGCTGGCGTCGAAGGCCTCGGCTCCGGCCCGGGCGGCCGCCGTCGTCTCGGCCACCACCCAGGCGACCGCCTGTCCCCAGTAGGAGGTCTCGCTCTCCGGCAGCAGCACCTCGTCGTGCACGATCGATCCGATGTCGTTGAGGCCCGGCACGTCGGCGTAGGTAAGCACCGTGACCACGCCGGGCTGCTCGAGGGCCGGCTCCGGGTCGAGCCGGCTGATCCGGGCCCTGGCGTAGGGGGCGGTGACCGGCCAGCAGTGCAGGAGCCCGGCCGGCGGGCGCTGATCGTCGGTATAGACAGCCCGACCGGTCACGTGCGCTGCGGCACTCTCGTGAGGCCTGGAGCGGCTCATGCCGGGACTCCTGCGGTCGTCTCCCAGAAAAACCTCTCGAACAGGTTCCCGGCCAGCCGCCGCCGGTACGAGGCGCTACCGCGGTGGTCGCTTAAGGGGTCGAAGGCCTCGCGGAGCATCCGGCCCGCCTCGAGGATCGTCGGCTCGCTCCAGGGACGACCCTCGAGCCAGCTTTCGACCTCTGCGGCCCGCAGCGGCAGGGCGGCTACCCCGCCGTAGCCGAGCCGGGCCCTAACCACCCGGCCGTCGGCCCCTAGGTCGATCGTGTAGGTGCTCGCCACGATGCTGATATCGTCGGTGCCGCGCTTGCCGACCTTGTACGAGCGGCTGAGCCGTCGGTATGCCCCCTCGGGCAGCGAGCGGGGGATGGTGACCGAGACGATGAGTTCGCCCGACCGCAGGGCTGTCGACCGGTAGCCGGTAAAGAACGCCTCGATGGGGAGTTGGCGTGAGCCCATGGGACCCGCCAGATTCAGGGTGGCGCCTAGCGCCAGCAGGACCGGCGGCAGGTCGCCGATGGGGGAGGCGGTACCGAGGTTCCCCCCCAGGGTGGCGCGGTTCTTGATCTGCTGCGCGGCGAACCAGTAGAGCATCTCGTCTAAGGCGGGGAAGACCCCTGCCAGCCTGAACTCGAGGTGGCTCAGCGGCAGGCCCGCGCCGACGACAGCCTCGTCGTCGGAGATGCGCAGCACCCGGAGTTCCGGCAGCGCCTCGAGTGAGATCAGGACCGGCAACTTGCGTCCGAACTTGTTGATCTCGACTCCGAGGTCGGTGGCGCCCGCTATCGGGATGGCATCGGGCCGCTGCTGCAGCAGTTCGAGGGTCTCGTCGAGGCTGGTGGGCCGGTAGAAGAGGTCGAGCCCACGCTCGTAGCGGAGGCCCGTCGGGGGGGTATAGCCGGCGAGGGCCTCGAGATGAGGATCGTCGTCGCCGGGTTCCCCGAGGTCGGCTAGGGCCTTGCGGATGGGGAGGTAGCCGGTGCAGCGGCAGAGATTGCCCTCGACGGCGCGCTCGCTGAGATCCCGGTCGTAGTAGGCGGTGAAGAGGCTCATCACAAAGCCGGGGGTGCAGTAGCCGCACTGGGATCCCCCCGTGCGGACCAGCGCCTCCTGGACCGGGTGCAGTGCGTCACCTGCAGCCACGCCCTCGACCGTGACCAGCTGTCGGTCCGCGACTGCGGCGAGGGGTACGAGGCAGCTGTTGATGGCCTGGTAGCCCGGGGACCCGTCGGCCCCCTCGGCTACCAGGGCGACGGTGCAGGTGCCGCAGTCGCCCTCGGCACAACCCTCCTTGGTGCCTACCCTGCCGCTGAGGCGCAGGTGCTCGAGGAGGGTGCGGGTCGGGGGGGCGTCGGAGATCGTCTCGGCGACGCCGTCGACGGTTAGCTTTAGCTCCGCCATGCGCTCTCCTGACGCTCTCCGGTGCTGACGATCTGGCCCGCCCGCTGCCCGCTATGCTCGGCGGTGTCGAGGTCGGCTCGGCTCATACTCTTAAGTCTAGTCCAGATAGACCGAAAAATCCTACTGGGTGCGCCCTGGAGACTCAACTTCCCTGCACTCGCCTGCGGGTGGTGACGTGAGATTATCCCGCACCCCGGCCAGATCCAGCGAATCCGTCCTTGGAGATGCGTACCAGACCTTGGCGGAACCCGCAATTTTGGAGCCGTAGTCTCCTAGGGTTGACGGTCTCTGATTTTAGTTCTGTTGTCCCAAGGGGGGTGGGGGAGGCCGCCAACCGTCGGTCGCTCCGGCGACGGGCGAATGGGCAGGATTTCTTCCCGAGTTTCCCTGCGGACTGATATAAACATCATATTCAGCGATGCAAAAATTGGAGCCCCAGATTGCGGAAAATAACAGGCATAATCTACGCATGGAGTGCGTAGAATGACTCGCTATATTTACCAACTCAAAGGATGGCCCAAATTTACATGGGATCATGATGTCTTGGCTGCCCCTTTGGCCGATATCCGTCACCGGCAGGGGCGCTTATTTGGTCGGATGGAGGGCCTGGGCTTTTCTCTCCAGCAAGAGGCCGAGCTGGAGACACTGACATTGGATGTCGTCAAGTCCAGTGAAATCGAAGGCGAGAACCTGAACACGGATCAGGTGCGTTCGTCCATTGCCCGGCGGTTAGGCATGGACATTGCCGGGGCGATTCCCGCAGACCGGAACGTCGAGGGTGTTGTCGAAATGATGCTTGATGCAACCCAGAACTTTGACAAGCCCCTCACAGACGACCGCCTCTTTGCATGGCATGCGGCGTTGTTCCCTACAGGGCGTAGCGGCATGCGCAAGATCATCGTCGGTGCGTGGCGCGACGACTCGGATGGACCTATGGAAGCCGTCTCTGGCCCCAGAGGCAAGGAACGCGTTCACTACGAAGCGCCGGCCGCTCCACTTCTGGATAAGGAGATGGCTCAGTTCTTTGATTGGGCGAACGAGTCTGATGGTACCGATCCCGTACTCCGGGCAGCACGGGCGCACCTGTGGTTTGTCACAATTCACCCGTTTGACGATGGCAACGGCCGCATCGCACGGGCGATTGCCGACTGGGCACTGGCGCGATCCGAGAAGAGCCCGCAGCACTTCTACAGCATGTCCTCCCAGATCCGCCAAGAACGGGATGCCTATTACGAGATTCTGGAAAGGACGCAGAAGGGAACGCTGGATGTCACGCCGTGGATGGTGTGGTTCCTGGTCTGCCTGGGACGTGCGTTCGAAGGAACCGAGGTAACGCTAGCCACTGTGCTTCACAAGGCTCAGTTCTGGCAGCAACACTCTGACGTGAACATCAACGACCGACAGCGGTTGCTCCTCAATAAGATACTGGACGGATTTGACGGAAAACTGACCTCATCAAAGTGGGCAAAGATTGCGAAGTGTTCCCAGGACACGGCGATCCGAGACATTCAAGATCTGGTCGCACACGGCGTCCTTAAGAAGGACCCGGGAGGCGGGAGGAGTACCAGCTACTCGCTGACGGACGTCTAACCCTTTGGTCTTCGCCTTCGCGGCCGGATTTTTGCCAAAGATTTGCCACAGACTCAAACGGACCGAGACAGAGAATGGCGGATTTCTGAGGGTTTAAGCGGAGTTGCAATTAGTGGCGAAGACGGCCCCGAAGGTCCACTTCCTTTCCGTAGTCTGCTGCTAAGTCCCTGTTTCGATTGTGGTCAGAGCGGCGAGATTACCGCAGGAAGCCCCAGGGATCGTAGGCTCTTCACCCGGTGCGGGCACGCGTTAGACGCCTGACCATCGGGAGCAACCTGAGTTCGATGCGCGACGCGCTCGGCAGTAACTCTTCGGCCCTTGGCCCGTTTGGTGCGCCAGCGTATCCGCACGGTACTAGAATGGGCCGTGGCGATGGAGTTCAGGACGGACAACCCCTGGGACCGTCTTGGGCCGGTCCTCGGACGCAGGATACCGTGAGATCGCGGCCGTGCCGCACGGGTTCTGTTCGAGTTTTCTGGACTGGGCGGCGGGGCGCACCGACGCGCCGCACGCGGTCCGGTCATGGAGGCCGCGCTGGCGCACGCGGTGCGCGACAAGGTGGAGGCGGAGGAACATATGACACATCATCATTCACTCCCGAAGACACTCGCCGCCAGCCTCGCGATGGCCTGCCTCGCTGGTGCCCTGTACACCTGCCAGGCGGGTGAACCGGGCCAGGCGGATGCAGAGGAGCAGAATGGGGCCGCCGAACACGCGCAGGGCTGCCCGTGCTCTGCATGTCTCGGTAGGGCCGCCGAACACGCGCAGGGCGCAGAGGGCGGCGAGGTTCGCTGGAGCTACGAAGGCGACACCGGCCCCGACCGGTGGGGCGGGCTGGACCCGTCCTTCGAGGTCTGTGACCGCGGCGTGCAGCAGTCCCCGATCGACTTGGCGGGCGCGGTTCCGGCGGGGGGAGGCGGGCTCGGAATCCAGTGGCAGCCCGCCGACGGGGAGGTGGTGGACAACGGGCATACCATCCAGGTCAATATGGGAGCCGGGAGTTCCATCACCCTCGAGGGCCGGCAGTTCTCGCTTCTGCAGTTCCACTTCCATCTGCCGAGCGAGCACACGGTCGAGGGAAGGAGCTACCCGATGGAGGTGCACTTCGTGCATCAGGCCGAGGAAGGCGATCTCGCGGTGATCGGGGTCTTCATAGAGGCTGGCCACGCCCATCCGGCCATCCAGGCCATATGGGATGCCATACCCGGGGTCGACGAGGCGCCAGCACCGCTGGCCGGTGTCGACCCGAACGCGTTCCTGCCCGAAGGGCGCGGCTACTTCCGGTACGCCGGCTCCCTGACTACGCCGCCCTGCTCCGAGGTGGTCAGTTGGGTAGTGATGACCGAGGCGATCGCCGCCTCGCAGGCGCAGGTCGACGCCTTTGCGGCCCTGTATCCGATGAACGCGCGTCCGGTCCAGCCGCTCCATCGGCGGTTCGTTCTGATGAGGTAGCGAAGGGGCTGATGGTTCGCCACTTGGAGCGGTTCGGGCTCTAGGTCTCTAAGCTCTCGTCGGCCAAGTGCGCGGCCAAGGCGGGCACGGCCAAATCCAGAAGTGCCCTTCTTGGGCACTGGCCTGTGTCTTCCCGCGAGGGATTGATGGCAGGGGGTGACCCCCGGCGGGGCGTGGCACGGATTGCACTGTCAACCCTCCGCGATGCCGCACGAGGCATCGAAGCACAGGGTTCGCTCCCAGCCACGGCCGCGCGACCCGGTTCGGCACCGCGCCCGCCGCGTCCGCGCCGGAAGTGCAAGGGAGCCAAGCAGATACGGACGCGGTGGCGTGCACATCCGAATGGCGTTTCTGTACACATGCCCCCCGCTGTCCGATGTGCACGCGCGGCCCGGCCCCGGCCTCGACGAATCGGCGGTCAAGATCCAGCTCCACTGAGACGAATCAAGCGCCATGTTGCTTGAAGCCGGTGATTGTCGTTCCGGGGCGCGCGGATCGGAGCAGATCGTTCAGCTCGACTAATCCGCTTGAGGCAGGCCTGTAGGCCGCCGGAACCATTAACCCTCTCCTCGGGCATGTTGGTGCGGATGATCGGTGTCGGCGGGCTGCTTGTTCCGGTTCAGGCGCGGCAGGGGAGCCGCAGGCCACCATGATTCCACCAACGGGTGAGAATTGAACCTCCGATCAGGCCAGCGGGTATTCTTGAGGCATGAACCATAGAGATCGCATCACGCTGGAGCCGGAAAAGAGAGGCGGGAAGCCTTGCATTCGCGGGCTCAGGATCACGGTGTACGATGTCCTTGAGTACTTGGCGTCCGGGATGACGGAAGCGCAAATCCTTGCGGATTTCCCGGACTTGGAGCGCGAAGATATCCGGGCGGTGCTGGCGTTCGCGGCGGAGCGTGAACGCAGGCTCGTTTCGATCCCGCCTGGGTGAAGCTCCTCTTCGACGAGAACCTGTCTCCGCGTCTGGTCGCTGGCCTATCGGATGTGTTTCCGGGGCCCGTACACGTTCGAGATGTCGGACTGTCCCGAGCGACCGACGCCGCGATCTGGGGTTACGCCCAGGACCACAGCCCCACTATTGTCTCGAAGGACTCGGACTTCCACCAAGCGAACTTCCTGCGGGGGCCGCCTCCGAAGGTTGTCTGGATTCGGCGGGGCAACTGCACCACGGCCGACATCGAAGCGTTGCTGCGATCCAGCCGAACCGAGATTCTCGCCTTCGGATCCGACGTGGAGGCGGCGTTCCTGGCACTTTCGTAGGCGCCGCCCGAATCGCGGTACACTCGCCGCGCCTTTCTGCGGGGCCGCTACGAACCCGACCGTCGTGATATCTTCCGACATCGCGAGGCCCACAATGCCCCTCTCTCCAGCAACCATGAACACCTCCCACTGTCGCTGCTGGGCGGAATCGTATCACCTTAGAGGAAGGTCAGTCCTCCCAGAGGAAAAAGAACAGAAAGTTGCCGCGGGGGCTCTCCTCGAAGAGCACTATCAGCAGTGGCTTACCGTCGGGGAGGACGCCCTTCATGATGTAGCCCTCACCCGCAGTCCAGGGCAGAGCCACCTCGGGCTCTCCGCTCTTCCAAAGGCCGAAGTCGATCTGAGACCGGACATCCTCCAGTTGAGTGAAAAGGATCGACTCGGTGTAGGCGCAGCTGAACTCGCCTCCCTCATTGGCCTCGGCCAAGTCGACCGGGCAAGCTATCATGACAGCCTCGGCCTCTTCCACGACCGCGCTGATGACCGGCGCAACTGCAGAGGCCTCGAAGTCTAGGCTGAATCGTTGGGCGAGCCCCCCAGTTGCCAACAGGAAGGCGACAACGAGCAGTACCAGCCTCTTCATGCTGCACCTTCACTGACGGCGGGCTTGTTCTGAGTATAGCTCGTCGACAGGATGAAACTATCTACCACGCCCTGGGATCGGACTGGCCCAGTGTCCCAAAGGTGAACTCACTGGGCGCGTGCTACTCAAATCGCGCATCGTTCAAACGCCAGTAGACCTTCGTCCCCTTGAGGGCTAGGTTGTCTCGAGCGTAGTGCCAAGGGGTCTTGCCTTCGCTGTCTTGGGCACTAGCGTCAGCCCCGGCCTCGAGTAACGCTTCGACGACAGCAGGGTCATCAGTACCCCGGGCGGCAGCGTGAAGGGGGGAGAATCCCTGGACGTTCACCGACGCACCGGCGTCCAGTAGGGCGAGGACAGTGGCGAGGTCGTTCCCCTCGACCGCAATGTGCAGGGGGATCCAGCCGTCTTCGTTTCGAGCATTCACCTCCGCCCCGGCGGCAAGCAGGGCCGCGATAACGGCAGGGTTGTCAGTGTTGGCGGCTGCAAAGTGCAGCGGGGTGTGATCCCCATAATCCCGGACATTCGCGTCGGCTCCAGCCTCCAGCAGGACTGTGATCGCGGCGAGGCCATCGGTCCCTGCAGCGGCGTTGTGCAAAGGGGTGCGACCGGACTCGGTCCGGGCGTTCAGGTCCGCCCCAGCTTCGAGCAGGGCCGGGATCGCTGTGGCGGCAGCAATATGCAAGGGGGCAAGGCCGGACTCGGTCCGGGCGTTCAGGCTAGCACCGGCCTCGAGCAGACTCCTGATGACGGCAGGGTCGGCGTCGGCCGAGGCTGCGAAGTGCAGCGGAGTAAGGCCGGACTCGGTCCGGGCATCCACCTCTGCCCCAGTCTCGAGACAGGCCTCCAGCCCGGCAACGCTGGCCCAGGCGAAGAACTCCGGCGTGTTCCACCACATGCAATCGGTCAGCTCTCCAGCCGCTCCTAGTCCCACGAGAATGTCGCGGGGGGCGCCACTCTCGTGGGCATAGTGCTCCGGGGTAAAGCCCGCCTCGTTCTTCGCACTCGCATCTGCCCCGGCCTCGAGCAGGATTCTGATGACAGCAGGGCTGTCGTTGTACTGGGCCGCAAAGTGCAGCGGGGTCCAGCCGTCCTTGTCCTGCGCGTTTACATCCGCCCCGGCCTCCAGCAGGGCTTCGATGATGCTGATGGCGGGGTCGTCGGCCTGCCTAACCGCAAAGTGCAGGGGAGTCCTGCTGTCGCTCGTTCTACGCGCATTCACGTCCGCCCCGGCCTCCACTAGGGCCTCGACGATGGCGGGGTGGTCGGCCTGCCGGGTCACATAGTGCAGCGGGGTCCAGCCGCTTGCGTTCCGCGCGTTTACATCCACCCCAGCCTCGAGGCAACCCACCACCTCCGCCAGCGTGGCCGTTTCGAAGAACTCCCAGGTGTTCCACTCTGCACAGTCTGCTGCCAACGCTGGTGCCCCGAGCGCGAGCATTGCGGCCACCAGCAGGTAGCTCAGTCGCATGGGCTCCTCCTTTCGATACCGCACATCCTACATAGGGAGAGGGCTGATCGGCTTTCGCTAGCTGCCGACTCGGGCGACCCGTTAGTTGACGCGAGAGGGGCCCTGTCGTGGCTGGCGCTTGTTCAAGGGTTGCGCAGGCCCACCCTGCGGATTCTCCGTTCTTCGCGTCGCCGTGTTTCAGGTTTCCGAAGTCGCCAGGTCCTGATTCGGCCCAGTAGGTGGCCATCCGCAGCCGGTTTGGAGGGATCCGGCCGATCACTGGACAGCGGTGGTGGCCGTGGAAACGGAGCCGGTTGTGGGTGGCACTGTCCACCTTCTGCTGCATCCTGCCAAGGAGGGCTGGATGCCGACCATCCTTGAGCATCCTCAGCGAGGCGACTTCCGCGCCCAAGGCTTCACCGTGACAGAGAGGGCGAGACGTGGTGCTCTTGATGATACTTGAGTGGGTGGCCAGGATGTGGCAGCGTGTCACGACCCGCTCGGTCAGCCCCGCCGGTCGGTCGCGGTCAGCTCCCCCGGTAGGTGCTATATCCGTAGGGTGACACCAGGAGGGGCACGTGGTAGTTCTCTTCGGGATGGGCGATGCCGAACCGGATGGGGACGAGGTCGAGAAAGCTCGGATCGGGGAGTTCCGGTTCGAGTCCAGCAAAGTAGTCGCCTACGTGAAAGACCAGTTCGAACACCCCCACTGCCAGGTCATCACCCGCCATCAGCGGTGCGTCGGTGCGTCCGTCGGCATTGGTCTCGAACTGCGCGAGGTGCTGCCTCGACTCCCCGCCCAGGAAGAACAGGTCGATCTCGAGCCCGCCGGCGGGTTGGCCGTGGGCGGTATCCAGGACGTGGGTGCTGAGTCTTCCCATTCGTTCTCCCATTCCGCTCGCTCTATTCTAGCGAGGCTCCTTGCCAGATCCACCGCCCCAGGAGTTCACGCTCCTCCTCGGTCATGCCGGTCAGGTTGCCCAGCGGCATATAGCTGCTTTGCACGGCGTTCTCCAGAATCTGCTTTGCCTGGGCCTGGATGCGCTCCGGGCTGTCCAGCTTTACCCCGCTTGGGGCGACGGTGAACACTGCGTCGCTGGGCTCCTCAGCGTGGCACTGGGTGCAGTGCAGTTCGATGATCCCCCGGGCCTGTTCGAAGGCGACCGGTTCGCCCCCTTCCTGGGCCCTTCGCGCCGGGACCGTGACGTAGGCCAGTGCCAGCAGGATCACCGTAGCCAGGGGGAGCAGGATGAGGGCGTCGCGGCCCCGTTCGCGGAGGTTCAGGAAGTGCCGTACCGCCACGCTGCCGACAAAGAGCCCCGCTAGGACAGCCCAGTTCCACCCGTGCTCGAAGGTCATAGGGAAGTGATTGCTGATCATCACGAAGACCACCGGCAGGGTCAGGTAGTTGTTGTGAAGTGAGCGCAGACCGGCGTGCTGGCCGAGCCCCGGGTCGAGCGGCTCACCCCGCTCGGCGGCTCTCACCAGCGCCTTCTGGGAGGGGATGATCACGAAGAAGACGTTGCCGGCCATCAGCGTGCCGAGCAGGGCGCCCACATGGATATAGGCCGCCCGGCCGGTGAATACCAGCGTGAGCAGGTAGCCGGCCGCCACCACCAGCAGAAATCCCACCAGGGCGAATAGGTCGCGACGATCCACCAGCGGGGTGCGGCAGAGCCGGTCATATACCACCCAGGAGACGATTAGGGTCAGCACCCCGATCGCGACCGACACCCACGGTCTGATCCAGGAGGGTGCCTCCTGGGCCAGGTACAGATTGGCGTTCGAGTAGTAGACGATGCCGAGCAGGACGAAGCCGCTGATCCAGGTGAAGTAGGCCTCCCACTTGAACCAGTGCAATTTCTCCGGCAGCTTCTCCGGCGCGACCCGGTACTTCTCAACGTAATAGAAGCCGCCCCCGTGGATCGCCCACAGGCTGCCGGCCAACTCCTCGCGGACCTTCTCGCGCTCGAGGCTGTTCTCGAGGAAGATGAAGTAGAACGAGGTGCCGATCCAGGCGATGCCGACGATGATATGGATCCACCGCACCAGCAGGTCGAGCCAGCTGCGGACGTGGCCCTCCCAGCCGTTCTGGCGAAGTACCAGCCAGCCGATCAGCAACAGTGCGACGATGAGCCCGATGTAGAGGAGGGAGCGCACTCTCGCCGACACCGCACTAGCCCCTTAGTAGTTCCTCGAGACGGAAGCGGGCGATCTTCGCGATCTCGTCGAGCGCCCTCGCCCGCTCAGCCTCGGCATCGTTCTTCAGGCGCTCCTCGAACGAGGCCAGGATGCTATGTTTGGTGTGGCCCTTAACCGCCAGCACGAAGGGGAAATCGAACTTCCGAAGGTAGCAGCCATTGAGGTTGTGGAAGCGGGCATACTCTTCGGGGCTCAGGCTGTTCAGCCCCGCACCCGCCTGCTCCCTAGCCGAATGGTCGGTGAGTTCACCGGCGAGTGCCGCTCTCCCGGCCAGGTCCGGGTGGGCGCGGATCAGCTTGAGTTGGCTGTCCGGTGGCGCCAGCCTCACAACCTCCACCATGGTCCTGTGCAGCTCCTCTAAGGAAGTGAAGGGGCGCGCCGTGCTCGCCGCTTGGGCGACCCAGGGGGAGTGCTCGAAGACGGTGCCTAGTTGCGAGACGAAGAGCGGCTCCTCGAGTCGGTTCAGATCGTTCAGGGTGAGTTCGGCCATAGTGGTGTGAGGGGACCAGTCTATCCACAAGTAGGCTGTTCCGCCAACAGTGGAGCGGCTGAATTGTCGCTGAAGACGGCTGTGAGCATGGTTTCGCGCTCCGAGTCATGGGGCGTCTCGAGGTGCCCCGGTTGCTGCTTGCTGAATCTGGCGTTCGAAACAGGCGGATCGGCGCCTCAGCACCTGTTGCCAAAGCTTCCCGAATCCGGTGGTGCGGCGAGCTTATAGTTCGGCGTACTTGCCCATAGGTCTGTCATGGACCGGTGCAGGGTTCGTGGCGTAGGGCAACTGCGGCGCGAAGGAGAAAGAGACGCCACGGCGAATGCCCTGAAGGATCGTATCTGGATCGGCGAGGGATACTGGTGGCGCAGTGGGGCGGCCGCGCGAGGGTGCGAAACCACGCCGAACCGGCCTTGGGGTCGAACGGAGGCGATACAGACCTGGAGTGGCTGCGGGCCTCATTGTCTGGGTGATAACCAAGCCGTACGCCTTCAGTCGTAGTAGCCCATTGACGAAGTCTGCGCGATCTTCTTCGGTGTGTAAAGAAAGGGGGAGAGAGTCTTTGGTGGTGGCGATAGATTATCAGGGAGGCTTGGTAACCTGAGAGGAGACACCACATTCTCCCAGTCACGTTAAGAGCCTAGCCCCCGCCCTCCTTGAGGTTCATCACTGCGACATCGTCGAGACAGGCAGAGAAAGTTGGCGCTTCAGCAACCGCTTGTGCTGCGGCCCGGTCGAGCCTCCGGGTCGACCTCCAACCTGTCAGCAGGGGACAATGTGCAAGGCCGATCGGTGATTTTCGGCGACTCTACCAGCCCCTTGTCGCAACCAGTTCTGCGAACGCGGCCATGTTCATTGCCTGCGCAGCCTCGATCTGATCGACCTCACCCCCCTCGACGGTGAAGAAGAAAAGCTCTTGGTACAGGCAGCCGGATGGGCAGTCTCCCCACGCCTTTCGAGCGACGAAATTCCAAGTTCCGCGCGACTTATAGGCGTCGATATCGGAACCGTCTCCCAGGAATGTATCGGGCTCCGCGTATTCGACTCCTTCTATCGCTGTGTACGCCCTGATCGCGGCGTCGATATTCAGATGCTCGCCGAAGTGGAAGATGACAGGCCCACCAGGAAGGCGTGAGAGCGGTTCGACGGCCTGTAAGCCGAGCGACGCGTTGAGAGTGTCGAACTCCACATGGCCGGTGCGTGGCACGGCGGAGCCTCCTCGACCGTTGGCGAGCTTGGAGACGGCTTCGAGCAGATCCGGCTTTAGCCCAATGAGAAGCGTCCTGGGCTGGTGAGTTTCCCGTACGCCGATCTCCGTCATTGCCGGATACGCATCTCGAATCTGTGACAGAATCTGCTCGATTTCGGCGATGAGTTCTCCTCGCTGTTTCACTTCGAATAGCAGGTCGTCGCTGCGTCTTCGCAAGATCCGGTCGGCCAGGATAGCGGCCTCTGTGGGCGGGGAGTCCCCCCACATGTCGATCGACGCTTCAGCTCTGGACCCGGGGAGTCTAGGCCAGGGCAAAACGCCGCAGGCCACTAGCGCAAAGGCGCAGCCCAGCATAATCCGACCCCTGAAATGCGAACTGACCAAGTAACATCCTCCAGTGTGAGACGGTTTAACTTTCCTTCCCTAGTAGGGAGACTGTCAGGTGATTACTGTCACTGTACATCCAGTGCACGATATTCGGTAAAGCTGGTCACTGAGTTGCCCACCTTCCTGGGCCCAAGGCACCCGCTGAATTCCCCGCGACCGCTCGGCCCAACCTGACAGACGATTCCGTAACCGTAGCGGTCCACCTAGCCCAATCAGCCGACAGCACCTCCGCCTGTTCGAGCACCGTTCGTGTCGCCCGCTCCTGTTTGTCCGGCGGATAGCCATACCTGCGCAGGGTGCGCTTGACCAGCACCCGCAGGTGTGCTCGGACGTTCTCCCGCAAGGCCCAATCGATGGTGACATTGTGACGAATGGTCTTGACCAGCTCCCGGGCAATGGTGCGGAGGGTATCGTCACCGAGCACCTTGACAGCACTGTCATTGGTCTCCAGGGCATCGTAGAAGGCGAGTTCCTCTTCTGACAGTCCGAGTTCCTCGCCTCGGGCATTCGCTTCGCGCATTTCCTGGGCGAGCTCGATCAACTCTTCGATCACCTGGGCGGTCTCGACGGTGCGGTTCTGATAGCGATGGAGGGTCCGCTCCAGCATCTCGGCGAAGGAGCGGGCTTGAACGACATTCTTACGGTGGCGAGTGGCCAGTTCGCCCCTGAGTAGTTTCTGCAGCAGTTCGATGGCAAGGTTGGGCTGGGGCATATCCCGCACCTCGGCAAGGAACTCATCGGAGAGGACCGAGATGTCGGGCTTCGCTAGGCCAGCGGCGGTGAAGATGTCGATCACCCCCTCAGGGACCAGTGCGCGAGAGATGATCTGGCGTATAGCATGGTCTAGCTCCTCGTCCGAACGGGCAGTGCCGGGGGCGCGCTTGGCGAGTCCGGCCCGCACTGTCTGGAAGAATTCGACATCATCCCGGATGCGCAGCGCCGCCTCGTGAGGCACCGCCAGGGCGAAGGCCTGGGAGAGCTCACGAACCAGCTGGATGCAGCGGTCCTTGCCGTTCTCCTGAGCCAGGATGTGCTCCTGTGCCGAGGGTAAGAGACTCAGCCGCTCCGCCGATGTTCCGGTTACCCACTTCGACCAGTCGAAGCCGTGGAACAGGTCGCAGCAGATCTCGTACTTCTCCAGCATCACCTTGACCGCCTCTTCCTGATCGAGTGCCGTCTGCCCGCTGCCGCCGCTCTCAGTGTAGGTCGCTAGGGCCTGTTTCAATTCGGGGGCAAAGCCCAGGTAATCGACAACGAGACCCCCCGGCTTGTCCCTGAACACCCGGTTGACCCGAGCGATCGCCTGCATCAGCCCGTGGCCCTTCATCGGCTTGTCGACATACATGGTGTGCAAGCTCGGTGCGTCGAAGCCGGTGAGCCACATGTCGCGCACCAGGACGACCTGGAGTGGATCATCAGGGTCGCGGAACCGTCTGGCCAGTGCTTCACGCCGGGGCTTGTTGCGGATATGCGGTTGCCACTCTGGCGGGTCGGTGGCGGAGCCGGTCATCACAACTTTCATGACTCCCTCCCCATCCTCATCGCCGTGCCAGTCTGGGCGTAGCCGCACTAGCTCGCGGTAGAGGTCGATACAGATCCGCCGGCTCATGCAGACCACTAGTGCCTTGCCAGCCATGACCTCGAGTCGTTGCTCGAAATGCGCGACGACATCTCGCGCAACCAGTGCCAAGCGCCTTGGTGTCCCGACGATCGCTTCAAGCTGCACCCATTTGGTCTTGAGCTTCTCCTTGCGCTCTACCTCTTCCCCCTCGGTCACCTCCTCAAAGTCGGGATCGATCTTCGGTCGTTCGTCTTCGTCGAGGGAAAGCTTGGCAAGTCTGCTCTCGTAGTAGATCGGAACCGTCGCCCCATCCTCGACCGAGCGTTGGACATCGTAGATGCTGATGTAGTCGCCGAAGACAGTCCGGGTGTTGGCGTCCCTGAGTTCAATGGGCGTCCCCGTGAAGCCAACGAAGGAGGCATTGGGCAGGGCATCGCGCAGGTGACGAGCGTAGCCGTCGATGAAGTCGTACTGACTCCGATGGGCCTCGTCGGCGATGACCACGATGTTGCGGCGTTCGGAGAGTGTTGGGTGGCGGCCTGCCTGGCTGGCGCTTTCCTCATCAGGGAAGAACTTCTGGATGGTGGTGAAGACCACGCCGCCGGACTCCACCGATAGCTTGTTGCGTAGGTCGGAGCGGCTCTCCGCCTGCACTGGAGGCTGGCGCAGGAGCTCCTGGCAGCGGGAGAAGGTACCGAAGAGCTGATCGTCGAGGTCGTTGCGATCGGTGAGCACCACTACGGTCGGGTTCTCCATCGCCGGTTCGCGGATGATGCGCCCGGCATAGAAGGCCATGGTCAGGCTCTTGCCTGAGCCCTGGGTGTGCCAGACCACCCCGATGCGGCGGTCGCCCGGGGCGCCGCCCGATCTGGTGCTCGACGCCGAGGCTCGCAAAGCCGCTTCTCGCAACTCCATTGCCCGGACGGTCTCGGAAACCCCTACTCGGACCGCATGGAACTGGTGGTAGCCCGCCAGTTTCTTGACCAGTGCACCGCTGCCGTCATCCTCGAAAACGATGAAGTCACGGACCAGGGCGAGAAACTGTCCTGGGGTACAGACGCCCTCGAGCATCACCTGCAACTGGGGCAACTGAGGATCGTCCGAGATTGTCCGCCAGGGCTTGAACCATTCCTTCCCGGCGGTAAGTGTCCCGATCCGGGCCTCGACCCCATCCGAGACGATGAGTGCTGCGTTGAAGGTGAACAGCGAGGGGATTTCAACCTTGTAGGTCTGGAACTGTTGCCAGGCAGTCCAGATGGTGGTTTCTTCATCAGCCGGGTTCTTGAGTTCGATCATCCCGAGGGGCAGGCCGTTGACGAACAGCACTATGTCGGGGCGGCGCTCACGCTTGTTCTCGACAACGGTGAACTGGTTGACCGCCAGCCAATCGTTATTGATGGGATCGTCGAAGTCGATTACCCTCACTTGTGCGCCCCGAATCTCGCCGTCAGCGGTGGGGTATTCGACTGTTACACCATCTACCGTCATCCGGTGGAAGGCACGATTGCGGGCCTCGAGGGTCGAGCCTTCCGGGTGGGTCAGCTTGCGGTAGGCGTCGTCCAAGGCTGCGGTGGGCAGATTGGGGTTGAGTCTGACCAGTGAATCACGCAGGCGTTGTGCCAGCACGACTTCGCCGTAATCGGTGCGCTCTGCATCCGGTGTGTCGGGAGCGATGTCGGGACCGTGAGCGACCTGCCAGCCGAGGTCTCCAAGCCAGGTGAGGGCAGCGTCTTCGACGTCGGATTCGGCAATACCGATCAAACTTCACCCTCAATGATCGACCAAACGTAATGGTAGCTCGCACCGCGATCACCCAAAGCAGCTTTCCACGTGTCGGCACCTGCACTGCGAACTTTGGCTCGCACTTCGTTCAGTGGTTCGGCTGCGCCTACCCCAAGCTGTTGTGCTAGCGGTACGGCAGCTGTACGAGGCACGCCTAGGAGTCGTAGGGCCACTGCTTCGTCGGAATTCACGCCATAATAGACCCGAGCCGGTAGATTCCGGAGTGTCCGCTGCTCGTCCTCTGGCAGGGAATCGATCGAGTCTCCGATTGTCAGTGACTGGAGTGCAGCCAACCCCCAAGATGCAGTCTGTGTCAGCCGTCCGAACACGCTTCGACAGCACTTAGTCATTGCCGAGACTGCGTCAATTTCGCCAGACCCATCATCCCCGTCCGCAAAGTATTCGACAGCCATCTCAGATAGGGGGCGCCCTTGAACCCAGTCGCAGATAATCCGCGCAAGGGTATCCCCGTCCGGTTGAGGTCCTCCAGTGACATCCTGAGTTCGGGAACCTCAAGGAGTACACCAACCATCCGTTGGAGGTCGTTGCGTCGCTGCCGAAAGAGGTCAGGTGACCAGACTTCGTCAGTCAATTTTTCTCTGTATAGACGATCCAGTGTATTGCTGACCGACTCCCAAGAAAATCCCGTCGCATCAACAAGCTTCAGCGGCTTGCCCTTGATGCGCTCCGCGTATTGATGTACGCCACTTATCAATGTGTCTGCCCAGCCCGTATGACTCTTGCGCAAGGCCTGGAATCCGAGGGTTCCTCGAAGGACTTGCTCTACTTGCGCGACAAATCTTTCATGATCGTCGACCTGCCTATAAGTGTGCGCGAGATACTGTAAGAACGCTGACCACTCGGGTCGCCAAGCTAGCTTCTCTAGGTGAAGCAGGTCACCTTCCCTGTACACCTCCTGGATCATGTCAATTAGTGTGGAATTGAGTTCGCCAACAGATTTCCCTATATACTCGCGAAGCTTCTCGACCCTAGCATCGTCATGTCCTGCCAACGCAATGATGCCAAGGTCACCCTGATCTATGCGGCCCGCTCGACCCGCAATATTCCAGAAGTCCTCGGGGGGCATGTCTTTCCCGTAAGGGTATTGATGACTGGCAAAAATTACTCCCGATACAGGAAAATTTACACCCTGGGCGATTGTCGTAGTCGCAATGAGCACTCGTATCTTGTCCTTCTCGGTCAACCACTCAACGATCGCCCGGGTGTCTTCCGAAAGCCCAGAGTGGTGTACGCCTATGCCGTAATCCAGTAGTGATATCAAAGGGAAATCTGGTCCCATCTCATCCCTTAGGAAGTTCTGTACATGACTGATGTCACTCAAGCCCTCGTCCCCAACTCCCAGGCGATTCTCGTCTACTTTGAGAGCCTCGGCCACGCCCCAACTATTCCGTGGCTTGTCGACGAGAACGATCACCGCACCGCGCCGCTGAAGAACCTGCGCCGTCGCTGCCGCGAGCTTGCCAGGCGATTTGGATACCGTTGACCATAACAATCCTAATGGGCGCTGGTTTCCAATCTCTAGTGCCTCTGGGATTTCGATCGTCTCCCGAGTTGTGTGCTGGGTTAGGAGCTTTACCTTGAAGTCACCACGAAGCATTCCTTGCTGTGGCCGCGCGATGGCGATCGCTCGGTCATTCGGAACCCAGTCCACCCCAAGTTCAATGCTCATGCTGCCTTCGGGCTCCAACCATTGTGCAACCTCCGCAGCGTTGGGAACGAACGGTGTAAGCAGCAGGAACTGTGCGAACTGACACTCACGATTGATGGTGGCAAGCAGAAGTTCCAGTCTCAGGCCACGCACAGCAGAAGCAAGCCCATGCGCTTCGTCCACAACGACGAGGGTCAGTGGCCTTCCTATCTTTTGCTCCCAACCACCTCGCAGCATGAGATCGAGCTTTTCGGGGGTCGTGACGAGAATGCGGAACTGCTGGTCAGCGTCCTTCTCGGACAGCATGCTAGCTTCGAGACCATCTATCTCCAGGGCAGGACTCACTTTCTCAACGACACAGCCGATTTCAGAGAAGTCCCGCCGCAGGCGAAGAGTCAACTGGTTAACGAGAGCGCGCGTTGGCGCAAGATACGCAACCCAGCCATGCTCATGTTCGAACTGGTTTAGTGCCTGGAGAATCCTGAACTGTGCAATTAACGTTTTGCCGCTCGAAGTCGGAAGACTTACAACGACGGAACGATAGCCTGATCCAAGCAATCCCTTCTCACGAAGGGTGCGCCGCTGCGGAGGCAGCATATCGAAAATCGGTTGCTGGCGCTCGCGTGAGATCATCGACTTGACGAATTCCGTGACGCGGCTATTCACAGCCCGCGTGACTGTCCAGATGCTGTTGTCGACGAGTGTCCGAGCAGTTCGGGCAAGCAGGCGGGCGAGCGTCTCACGCTCCATGAGTTGCCCTCGATCCGCTGCAGCGATAGCGCGATCAAACTGTGCCTCGAGCTGCTCCCGGATATCGTAGTGTCCGTCGATCGACCCCTGGGATTGGTACACACCGATAATCTCGGCGGCCTTCACCAAGTGGTAAGCCGAAACGAGCTCCCAAGCTGGCTTCGCATCTCCTTGTTCTTCAGCCTTGCTCAGGAATTGTGGTTCGAGATTGCTCTGTTCCGAGCGAATGCTGGCGACTCGCTCCTGAACTGCATCCAAGTCAGCCCAGCCATTCTTACGGAGAAGGCGCAGCCATATATCCAAGATGGTCGCCCAGACACGAACTCCCCAATCGGACGCACTAGTTGGTAGGGGAGGAATTTCCTCTTCGAGTAGAATCCGTTTGACATCCGCACCCCGGTCTCCCAGGATACCGAGGCATCCGAGTCGTACAAGTTCTGCAGCCGCTTCCATAGGTTTATCCGGCCGTGGCAGCACGCGCGCCACCTGAAAGACCTCGGCAGCAGCCGCACAAAGTTCTTTGGCATCTCCGTTGTCAAGTAGGTCTAGTACGCGTATCTCAAGACCATTGGCGACGAACCGAAGGTGCTCATCGCTAAGTTGTTTTGACTCACCGATACTTAGTGCGCTCTGGAGCCGCCGACGCCCCGCTTCGGTGGCGGCATTGCGAACCCGTTCCTCTCCTATAGAAGCAACAACCCAGGAATCGGTGGTCATGGCGCCACGCCCTGAACTAGAGCTGGCCAGTCGGAGATGGGGACGGGCAGATACCAAGCGATGAGCTCAGTGCGGATGGGATCCTGAAGCTGCTTTGACAGCGCTCTCCCCCGTGCTGTCAGGTCGCGCCCACTTGGCACAGTATCCCGAATCAATACCCCGACGAGAAGTAGCTCCTTCCCTTCCGACGCCAGGTAACGCTTGACAGCCTCCCGGTAGAGGTCGCAGTAAGGTTGGGACCTGCATCGCGCGTGAAGCCATCGTAGCAGCTCACATTGGATGTCGAGGCACGTAGCGCTCCGCTCAAGCTGCCACACCATACCACTCCCACCGCTCATCACGCCGGGGGGTGTTTTGGTATCACAAGAGGTCTTTACCTCGCCGAACAGAAGAACAACATCCTCTTTCTCACAGCAGAATCCAACTAGGTCAGCGCCCGGAAGGCTTGCCCGTGGTGTTCGACGGTCTCGTACGTTGTTCCAAGGCCAAAGAATCTGTCTATCTGAGTCGTCTCGAAGTGCGCATTCCGCGAGGGCTTCACCTACTTCCCAATCCTTCGGGCTAGTCGGAGCGGCGTTCAACACGCACTCAACAAACTCCGTTTCCATCCCAGTCGTTGCAAGACCGCGGAGCTCGGATACAAAGTGCGACTCAGCATCAGCGATGCGCGGACGTACAACTTCACGCATGTAACGCTTAAACCCACTCGTGTTATCTACGACACGCCCTTCCCAATTCACGGATTCTTCGTTTCCCGTGTACTGGATCCGAGAGTTGAGCGTTGCGACACTCGCCATCTTACGCCCTCACGAGCGAACGCCATCATGGGCGAAATGTGGCACGTCCTGCACCTGCAGTTCGCCAGAGACGAGCTTCGGCAGCAACGTGATCCGCAGAGAAGTAAGGGCACGAGATTCACGACGGCTTGCTATCGTCCGACGTAGAAATGCTCCTGTCATACTCTCGAACGATTCTGCAAGGGGCGTTGGTGGGAGGATGGTAGGGACGTCTAGAATCTCCTTCGCTCGCGCACGTTGATGGCTCTTGGAGGTCCCGGTGACCAGTGCCTGAATCTTCTTCCGGAATGCAAATGAGCGTGTTAGGCAATACACAAAGGCACGTCCGTACGGCGGCCGAGGGCGAAGGACCAGGAATTCGGTCGAGCACACCGCCCTATCACCCAACTCAACATCCACGAGCCAGACGCGCTCGATCTCTGGATTGAGCTTCGATAACAGAACAACGCCCGGCAGCACTTGGGATTTCTGACTCTTGATGCTTGCACCGCGCTCGATCTTGGGCTGTCGATCTTCATCGAAAGCGGGAATACTGAAGTGACGGAATGCGGCGTCGGGCGAAGCGAATGGGTTCTCCTTGTTGCGCAGTTGCTCGAAGATATCTCCAGCGCATCCGATCCTCCACCCCTCCGGTATCCCCCCCAACTCAGACTCCACCAATCGATCGGGGAAGAGCCCTGCCAGCTGCTTGGGCAGACCGGTATCACGACCTTCCAGCTTGGCTCGTACCGGTCCGAAGTCGACGAACCAGTCTTTGAAGATGGCTCTCGCTAGTTCCTCGAGGGTCTCGTTCAGCTGCCGGTTCAGTTCGATCTTGTCGTCGAGAGTGCCCAGGATCTGGGCGATGGTCTGTTGTTCGGGGAGGGGTGGGACTTGAACCGGGAGACTATAGAAATCCTCGCGCCTAGTCGACGGTATGGCCGAGCCACTATCCAGGCCGTTGATGTCTTGGGTCAGCAGTTGGTAGTAGGCCCAGCGGGTGTCAAGCTCTACCTTCGGCTTCAGATAGAAGGCGGTATCGATCACGAAGAAGGGTTCTGCCGAGTAGTGAACACCCCGGTAGGCGCCTTTACGTCCAATGACGACACTCGGGTATGAGCAGAGCGCTTCATCATGCCAGCCGATCGGGCCATTGGTGCCGAATACCCGAATCGGTCCAGTTCTGCTCTGATGACCTCGCAGGGCTCGTCCGTACTCGAGGGTTGCCAGATCACCCCAGCAGAGTTCCTGCCACTCACTCCCCATACCCGAGTTCTGCTGGTCGAGTGGTTTGCTATCAGCTGCTACCAGCACCAGATGCTCCCGTTCGATCTCGGAGTGGAAGCGCTCCGGCAGTCTTGCCCAATCGTGGGCCGCTACCAGGAAGGGGATAGCGGACTCTCGTAGTGCTTCACTGAAGCTAGCTAGACTGTCAGCGGAGATCTGCTGCAGCTCTGGTGAGCGCAGCACCAGGTCGAGGTCGCTACCGTCGTGGCTCTGACCATTCACCCGGCTACCGTAGGCCCAGACCTCTACGGTGGGGAGATGTTCCCGCAGCAGGAGCTCGAGGTGTTGGCGGTATTGGTGTGGCAGGTCTAGTTGTTTAGCCATCGGTGCTCTCTGCTCTGGTCTCAGCCAGTCCTTGCGCATTGATGTCGAATGGCTGCTCTACCTGGCCGGTGCTGGCGAACTGGGGGAGTTGACGGTGGTTGCCCCGCTCGTATCGGCCCCGGCTGGTGCAGTGGTTTGCGGTTCCAGACAGTTCCATAGTTCGCACACCATCACCCCCCATCTCTGTCTGGATAGGGGCGATATTCCACAAGCGCCGACCGGCCTACAATGTCGACAATGCGCGCCAGCAACTCGGTGCCTTCAGCATCCATCAACCGCAGATCTTCACCGGGGACGAAGTGGACCGGCTGCTGCTCTCCCTGGTTGATGGCAACATTGGAGGCGTAGAGATAGGTTCGGTCATGGGTATCGCGGATGGGGTTCAGCCTACCCTTGAGCCCCGGGAGGTGGCCGGTCGCCTCGGGGAAGATGATACTGCCGCCCTCCCGTAGGGCTTCAAGTTCCAGCGCAAGCGCCCCTCGGCTTGGCAACCACTCCCGTTCCAGCTTTGCAGCGTACCCGGGGGCGGAGGCGAACACCGTCATGGGGAGGTGAGTCGTGTGCAGATCGACGGTCGCCTCACCGTTTTCGTCCGTGGTCGAACGCTTCCAGGTCTTGTTCGGAAAAAGAGTCAACAGGTCGGCACCGAGCAAGGGCTGGCCAGCGGACCGCACGGTGATGACGACGCGGGCAGGGCTCTGCTCCTGCGCTGCCGCGGGGATGATGAGGCGGACCTCCGACTCATCGATCAGTCGGTACTCAGGCAGCTTCCCGCAGAGTTCCCGGGTTTCGCGCCGGATGATCGGAACGCCATCTCCGCGGCGCTCCATGAAGTAGTGCCGGTCCTCTGAGCCCCGGACTCCCCCTACCGGCATGCGTCCCAGCACCGAGGCCAATGCTTCGTTGCGAGTCGCTTGCCGCGTCGCCATGCTCTCCACCGTCAGGTTGTTCGGCAACGAGCCTGGAGACTGAATCTCCAGGCGGTCTGCGAACATCGACAGGCGAATTCTGCTGCCGCGTATCGAATAGTCGCGATGTGCTACGGCGTTGACCAGCGCCTCGAACAGCACCTTGTCGCTGTACTGAGGCAGGTCCACACGCGCCGGCTCCTTGCGCGCCGCGACCTGCATATTCCTGACGGCGAAGGCCACCGCATCGCTGATCTGCCTGTTCAGCGGGCCGGTGATTTCCTGCGCATCGATCTGGCCCGAGGTGCGGTCTCTTCCTCGGTAACGGGTCGCCGTGATGCAGGCGTTGGGGAGCCATCGCTCGGGATTTCGGGTGCACAATAGCACGCCTGCTACTGTGGCGCGCTGCATCCCGGCCTCGTCGGTGGTCAGGAGCGCCAGCTTCTCGAGTGCCAACTCGGGGTCCGCTGCCCCCTCGGCGCTCAACAGGGGTTTCCAAAGCGATTCATCCAGAGCTTTGAAGCCGGTGCCCGGGACGGCTTGCTCATCGAACGACAGGAAACGCGCCTGTCCCCACTGTTGCGCCAGGCGCAGCCGCTCATCACTCGTCATCCTTCGTTTTGAGCCGCCTACCCGAACATAGCTCCCGCCGGGGCTGCCATGCTGTGCATCGCCCTCCGGGACATCGACTAGAAGTAACCGCCTGCCATCCGGGAGTTGCTTGTGATAGGTGCGGATGCGAACGGACGGCCTGATGGAGTCGGAACTCACCTCAACCAGCAAAGCGTCCAACTCGACAAGCTGCTCGCGCGACATTCCCCGCACCTCACCTGCGTCGGTGACGCTGCAGAGCAGCACGCCGCCGTTCGCATTGGCGAACGCCGCGATCTCATCCGCCAAATCTTCGCGGCTCGGTCCCCTAGGTCGGCTCCCGGCAAACTCGATCTGCTTGAACTCCCAGCGGCTGTCTTCCCCCAATTGCAGTTGGAGCGCGATAGCTTCGTCGCTGTAACTCATCGTCGGCCTCCGACCCTCAAGACGCTCAGGTTGTCGGCGGTCGCCGCATCTCTTGCTGCTCCTGCCGACAAGCCGCGTCAGCTTCCCCTCGAGCGGCTCGTCATCCTCTGCCTCTCTCTATTCATCTTCGTGCCGCGAGTCTCCCTTGACTGGTTGGAGGTCATGTTGCCGGCCACAGGGGGACGAAATTATGTACCGGGCAGTGTACACCTCACAGCTGTCGGGGGACCCTCACCGACCGGCGGTGGCAAGGCTGTGCCTGAGGTCGTGAAGTTACACGGCTGGTGCACCCGGGAGGGTTGCAGGTCGGTCACGCGCCCGGAACAAGGAGGCGTGCCTGGAAAGTGGCCTCTGGGAGGCGGGCTCTGGCCCATGGGTACCTCAGAACGCCACTTCACTCGGAGTGGGGAGCCGCGCGACTGCTCAGGACCCTTCGGGACCGGGCAGATCCTTGGGGTGGTTGATGTTCTGCAAGACCTCCTCCGAGGGGATCTGCTGCGCGGGGACGAGACAGGTCTCGAGGCTGTCGATCAGGCTGTGGAGGGCGTACTTGCCGCTTTGCAGTCCCGACATGACGGTCGGCAATGCGCTCCTGTGATAGAGGGCCGCGAGCGGTTCGAGCCTGCTGTCCTCATGGCGCACGACCACCGCTTGCCAGCCATGTCGGTAGCCCCATAGGAGTCGCCAGAAGGCAGGGTTCAGGTTGGGCAGGTCGCAGGCGGCGACCGCCACCCAGGGGTGCTTGGCGTGGACGAGGGCACTATGCAGGCCCGCCAATGCGCCGCCGGTGGTGAGGAGGTCGGGCCGGGTCGGGACGCCCGCGAGCGGCCGGGGGCGGTTGGAGACGACGAAGCGCTCGCCGGCCTCGGTCAGGCTGTCGAGCACCCGCAGCAGCAGGGCGCGCCCCCGGTGGCGGGCAAGCGCTTTATCGCTGCCGAAGCGCTCCGAACGCCCTCCCGCCAGCACCGCGCCGCTGAACGGTTCGTTGTCGCTTCGGGTCACACTCCAATTCTATGGTCGCCGGGGGCATCGTGGGGTCGGCCGTGGCTCGGACGTCAGGGCGCGAGGGTGGGGCCGATCTGAATCGTGGTCGCAGGCCACCCCGCTCACCGGCAGCCGCCGGACACTCGAGACCCCCGGCGTCGGGGGGAGTGTATCGTTCAGAGATGCCTAGGCACTCGTGGGCCGGTCGGTTCCCGCCTGAAGTGGGGGGCGGATGAAGCGGTCGCGCCGCTGGTCGCGCTTCGGCGTACTGGCCCTGTGGGGCGCGGGCCTGGTCGCGTTCTGGCTCGTCACGCGCGCCCGCGAGGGGAGCGCCGGGGCACAACTCGAGGGCTGGCTCCAGGCGATCGCCACCCACCCCCTGGGCTGGCTCTGGCTGGTCGGCATCTACCTGCTCCGGCCGCTACTACTCTTGCCGATGACTATCCTTACGGTCTTCACCGGCTTCCTGTTCGACCTCGGCTGGGGCTTGGCCTACGCGCTGACCGCGACCTTGGCCTCGGCCTCACTAGCCTACCTGCTGGCGCGGTTTCTGCGGCTCAGAGGTTCCTCCCAGAGGGGCACAGCCCTCCTCGATAACCTGCGGTCGAGGGCGTTCGAGACGGTGCTCGTCGCCAGACTGGTGTCGGTGCCCGGTGACCTGGTGAACTACGCCTCCGGCGCTCTACGCATCTCCTTCCCGGCCTTCTTTATCGCGACCGCGATCGGCGGCCTGCCGGGGATGGTGGCCGGGGTACTTGCCGGCACCTCGATCGAGGGCGGCTTCCGCTTCGGTGGCCTCAGGCTAGACCCCTGGCTCTTCGGTGTCTCGGTCGCACTGCTACTGGGAAATCTGGTCGTTGCGCAGGTGCTCCGGAGACGCCTTAGGAGAGGGTGACTGGAGAGATAAAAAATAGTGCCCTTCAGGAAGAGCACCAATAAAACCCATTCTACCCTGATATGCACTATTCGTCAAGGGGTTCCACCCCGATCCCCTCGAATCGTCCCGAACCCGTGCAAACGAGGGCTGAATCGGCTCGGTTGCCGGGTCGAATCGCCCCCATAAGCCGCTCCTAAGACAGGTGTGCTGGCCAGCTAAGGCCCTGCGGCTGAGAACAGACGCAAGCTCACCACCTCAGAGGAAGCATGGGGCGAGCTGGTAGCGGACGTCCTCGCTCGCACTCGCACCGCCTCACCCCGGTAGGGGCGACCCAAAACCTTCGGAGAAACTTCGAAGGGCCTTAATGGGGCTCTGAGAGGATCGGTCTATACAGAAATCAAGGGGATCCCGGAGAAATAGGGGGTATGCTCTGATATGGCCGAGGAATCCGAGCACGTATTCGAATACACCTATAACGATGAAGAGTTCTCCGTGAGCGTATCCGGTGACTGCACCACGAAGGTGACATCCAAGGACGGCTCAATAACTATTTCCGCAGACAGGGGGCAAGGGGGATACAGGATCGTAGGCTTTGATGAGTATGGGATCTATCGTAGTCCAGAAGAGGCAATTGGAACCGCGTGTCAAATCATCTTGAGGAAGCGGTCCGCAGGAGATTGGTCCAATAAGACTGCCTCGGGATATTCAAGAACGCATTCTGCTTGACTGCGAAGCGCGACGCCCTCTGTTCGGTGTCGTCGAGGTCGATGAAAGCTTCTTCGGGGCGCGTCGGGTCAAAGGCCGACGCGGGCGCGGCTTCCGGTTCCTTGCCAACCCCGCTTACCGCGCCAGCGGTCGCCTTGGGCGGGACGTTGCCGCGGCCATCAAGCTTGTTGGCTCGGCCCCACTTCGTAAGGTGCAGTAATGGCGGACACCGTAGAAATCATAGTCGGTCCCGACCCGGCCGAACTAGCCGACCTGGTAGCCGATGTCGGTGGAACCATCGGGGAGGGCGAGTTTCAGCTCGATAACATCTCAGGATCAGCCCCAACGGTCTGGATCATCGAACGGTCGAGCCGGCTTGGCATGGCAGACCGGTTGGCGCTTCGCACAATGCGCGGCGGACCTCCGCTTTATAAGTTGTCAGATGGTCTTGGCCTCAAACGCAAGGCCGATTCGTTTTTCTATCTGTGGACTACTTCGGGAAGCTCGGTGGTGGTGCTCACCCCTGCCAGTTGATAGACTGAACTCCATTAAAGGCATCGCGGCTAGCCCTATCTGAATCGGCTCCCCCTGCAACCTTGCTTGTCTCCTGATTTGTCACAAGGTTCTCTTGCACCAGGGGGAGCGCAACGTTCATTTCCGATAATAGGGGTTATGGGGAATTGGGGGCCGAATAACGGCTCGTACGGAGGATAAGGCTTATGTCAGACAACGGACTAACCCCCGAGTGGATCAACCTTATTGGCACTGCCGCGGTTCCCCTTTTGGTCCTTGTGTTTTCAGGCATTGGGGGGATCGTTGGGTGGTTTGTCAAGAGTCGCTTCGAGACGTCTCAAAGAAGGGCTGAGCGGCTTGAGCAAGAGGTACGCGACTACCAACTTGAAATCTACAATGAGATTCCCAATCCATTCATCCTTTTGCTTGTCCCAGGAGCAACCTCAGAAGAGCTAACGAGAAGCGTCAGCGAAAATGCAGTCAGCAAGCTATTGATGGACAGCCTTCAAGTTGTCACTTTTTGCAAGTGATGAAGTTGTTAGGGCGTATAACAAGCTGATGCAGTTCTTCTACAAGTACGATCCAGCGGGGGCATCTGACAAAAAAGAAGCAGGTATTCAGGGGATGAAGGTCTTTGGTGGATTTTTGCTCGCAATACGCAAAAGCGTTGGCAATGAGACATCATCTCTGGGGGAATTGGAGATGCTGAAGTGGTTGATTAAGGACCTTGAGTGGCATGCGACTTCTAACCCCTGAACCACCGTCGCTTGGAGGTCTGCTGCTCGCTTGCACTCGGTAGGACTGTACGACCCGACATGGGATTACGACTCGCCGTACCTTTACGTCAATGTTTACGTGTTTGGTAATTGATCGCTTCATGTGCGGTTGGAGTACAAGAAACTGTTGTAATGATCCGGTCACTCGCCTGCGCCATTCGGCAACCACGTGGAGCAGCCAAACATACATCACCCATGACGGCACTGCTAGGTTCATCCTAGCGGCGATAAACCGAGAATTGGGTCACCTCCTCTCCCTCCATCATCTCCCGGTGAACCAAGAGGCCTGCTAGGAGGGTAAAACCTTCACGGGACACGTCCTGTATATAGTCTTTATGGGGAATAGGGGCCGATTTTCCTACTCGAAACGCCCCTCGTTTAGTCTCCAGTAGGCGTCTGTGCCTCTGATGCCTCAGAGCCAGAGTGGCTCGCTCAAAGGCCGTCGCGGCGCTCTCAGAGCCTCGCTTTATCTCGGCTCACCTGAAGCGGGCCTCGTTCAGTCGCCAGTACACGTCTTTCCCTCTGAGGTCGCCGCGCGGCTTCGCATAATCCCACGGTGTGTTTCCGTCCTCGTCGCGAATGGCCCCGAACGCCCCGGCATCTAATAGGGCCTCTATCACAACGGCGCTGCCGCCGCTTGCGGCCCAATGAAGGGGGGTGGTCCCATCGGCGGCCCTAGCATCTACCCTCGCCCCGGCTTCGAGCAGGACCCTGACCACGGCGAGGCTGTTGCTCAAGGCCGCAAGATGTAGAGGCGTGACGCCCGCTGGGGTGGTCATTCTCGCCCCGGCTTCAAGCAAAGCTGTGATGATACTCGGGTCGGAATTGGATTGGGCTGCCAGATGCAGGGGGGTGTAACCTTCCTCGTCCTGAGCCTGCAGCTCCGCTCCGGCGTCCACCAGCGCCCGGATAATGGCAGGGTCTCTGCTGCGCTGGGCTGCTAGGTGTAGAGCAGTGCGGCCGGTGATCTCTCGGGCCTCGGGTCTGGCCCCGGCCTCAACTAGCGCCCGGATAATGGCAGGGTCGGAACCGTACGCCGCCGCTGCTGAGTGTAGGGGGGTCCACCCGGCCCTGTTTCGTATCTCGGGGTCTGCTCCGGCAGCAAGGCAGGCTTGCACCTTCGCAAGCGTGGCCTCGGTGAAAAACCTTGGGGTGTCCCACAATGCGCTGTTTGGTCCCACACAGTCCTGCTCCTGGGCGAGTGCTTGCCCCGCCAGCAACCCCACAACCACTAGCACCAGTAGGCATCCGGTGTGACGTGTCAGCACGCCGACGTGGCGGAGGCGGTTGAGCATGACGCTGCTGTCACGGTCGGGGCTTCTCGCGTGGTCATCCAGGGCCAGGATGTCGGTCATGAGTCGATGCTACACCCTAAACGAGCGGCCCGTTGGAAGGCTAGGAATCACAGTACAGCTACTTGACAGGAGCGCGTATAGGAACTGTGCTATAAGTGAAGTGATCCCCTGAAGCCTGATCGAGGAAAATCCCCAGGTCTTCCTTGGCCACGGAGGTGGTCATGGCACTCCTGTTCGCCCAGTCTGAGAGCGGCCCTACTTCGCACGCCTGCTCCTAGGGTTCCCAGACCTCGCCCTCGGGCGGCGGACCGAGATGGGTCGGATCCGTTGCCGTCGCCACCGGGCAGTAACTCGCCGCAATGTATGCCCCCTGACACCCTCCCAGTACCCGAATCTGATATGAGTACGCTCATATCTGTTGACAATAAACTTGAATCGTTGATATACTTGGAGTCGGTGAGAACTCTTCGCCTCGTCGCAGTCAGATTTCCTGACGGGGCGTGTTCTGTCCAACCCGAGCAGGTAAAGGAGTCTAACGAATGGCAAAGGCAATAGGAATCGATCTGGGCACCACCAACAGTGTCATCGCCGTGATGGAGGGGGGCGAGCCCGAGGTCCTGGTCAACAGCGAGGGTACTCGCACCACCCCCTCCGTAGTGGCCTTTAAAGAGGAGCAGCGCTTGGTCGGCCAGGTCGCTAAGCGCCAGGCGGTCCTTAATCCGTCAGGGACCCTGTTCGAGGTCAAACGCTTCATCGGTCGCACCTGGAGCGAGGTCCAGGGGGAGGCCGAGCGGGCCCCCTATGAGGTCGTCAGGGGCGACGACGACGGCGTCCGGTTCGTCGTGGGGGGTGACCAGTACACCCCCGAGGAGATCTCCGCCATGGTGCTCCGCAAGATGGTGGATGATGCCAGCGCCACCCTGGGTGAGACGCTCACCAAGGCCGTGGTCACCGTGCCGGCCTACTTCAACAACTCGCAGCGCGAAGCCACCCAGAACGCCGGTAAGATCGCCGGCCTCGAGGTGCTGCGCATCGTGAACGAGCCCACTGCGGCGGCCCTCGCCTACGGGCTCGACAAGAAGGGCAATGAGACCGTCCTGGTGTTCGACTTAGGCGGCGGCACCTTCGATGTCTCTGTCCTCGAGGTAGGCGACGGCGTCTTCGAAGTGCGTTCGACCTCGGGCGACACCCACCTGGGCGGTTCGGACTTCGACTACGCCGTGGTCAACTGGCTGGCCGACGATTTCCAGAAGGAGTACAACGTCGACCTGCGCAAGGATAAGCAGGCCCTCCAGCGTCTCATTGAGGCCGCTGAAAAGGCTAAGATCGAGCTCTCCGGCCTCCCCGAGACCACCATCAGCCTCCCCTTTATCGCCATGGACCCCGGCTCCAACGCCCCGCTGTACCTGGAGAAGAAGCTCACCCGCAGCACCTTCGAGGAGTTGATCGCGCCCCTGCTGAACCGGGTCCGCGAGCCGGTTGAGACGGCGCTCCGGGATGCCAAGCTCTCTCGCGGCGATGTCGACGAGGTGATCCTGGTGGGCGGCTCGACCCGGGTACCGGCGGTCAAGAAGCTCGTCACCGAGATGCTCGGCAAGGAGCCGAACCAGACGGTCAACCCTGACGAGGTCGTGGCGCTTGGTGCCGCTATCCAGGCGGGGGTACTTACCGGCGATGTCGACGACATCGTGCTCCTCGACGTGACGCCGCTCAGCCTGGGCGTCGAGACCAAGGGGGCCGTGTTCACCCGCCTCATCGATCGCAACACCACCGTTCCCGTGCGCAAGAGCCAGACCTTCACCACCGCCGAGCACAACCAGACCGGCGTCGAGGTGCACGTCCTCCAGGGGGAGCGGGACATGGCCCTCCACAACAAGTCGCTGGGGCGCTTCAAGCTCGAAGGTATTCCGCCGATGCCGGCTAGCATGCCGCAGATCGAGATCACCTACGACATCGACGCCAATGGGATCCTCAGCGTCACCGCCAAGGAGAACTCGACCAGTAAGGAGGCCTCGATCACCATCCAGAACACGACCACCCTCTCTGAGGACGAGGTCGACCGGATGGTGAAGGAGGCCGAGGCCAATGCCGAGGGTGATCGCGAGGCCCGCGAACTGGCCGAGGCCCGCAACCAGCTCGATGCCCTGCGTCTGCAGGCGCAGCGTGCTCTCGAGGAGAGCGAAGGCGTGCCCGAGGATCAACAGACACCGGTTCGGGAGGCGATCGAGACAGCCGAGAAGGCCATCAACGACCCGAATGTCACCAAGGACCGCTACGAGACCCTGTCCCAGGAGTTGGCGCAAGCCCTGCAGACCTTCCAGCAGGCCGTCGCGGCCGCAAGTGCCGCCAGCGAAGCGGACGGAGCGGAAGCCCCGGAGGGAGCCGACTCGGATGTTGACGATGAAGAGGTCATCGACGCCGATTTCAAACCGGCCGGCTAGGGCCGTTCACCGAGACCCTGTGCGGGGTGGAGGGGATCTGCTCCGCACCTGCGGAGTGCTATGAGCGATAGAGAGAGCGACGACACCCGGGTGGTGGAGCAGGCTGCGGCGGAGGCCGCCGAACAGCAGGCCCCCTCTGATGCCGACACAGGTGAGCTCGAGATCCTGCGCTCCGAGCTCGCCACCCTGCAGGTTGCACTCGAGGCGGCCGGGGACGAACTGGTAGAGCTGAAGGACCGTTACCTGCGGGCCAGGGCCGACCTCGAGAACTACCGTCGGCGCGCTCTTCAGGATGTCGAACGTGCCCGGGAGGCGGGCCTCGACAGCGCCATCCTGCCGGTTCTGACCGTATTCGATGATCTCGGCCGCGCGCTCGCGGTGGCCGATGAAGGGGATCCTGGAAAGGTCCTGCCGGGCGTCCGGTCGGTGTTGACGGCCCTGGAGCGGAACCTCGACACCCTGGGGATCCAGAGGCTGGGGGAGGTCGGAGATCCCTTCGACCCCGACCTGCACGAGGCTCTGACCGCCGTTCCGACCGACGAGGAGGAGCGGAAGGGGACCATTGCCGAGGTCTTCCAGGCTGGGTTCAAGCGTGGCGACCGGCTGGTGCGGCCGGCACGGGTCCTGGTCTTCCAGGAGCAGTAAGGGAGGGGGTGCTCTGAGGTTGAGCGCCTACAAGGACTACTACCAGCTCCTCGGCGTGCCAAAGACGGCGGGAGCGGATGAGATCAAGTCCGCCTTCCGCAAGCTCGCTGCCAAGCACCACCCTGACCGGAACCCCGACGACACCGGTGCCGAGGAACGCTTCAAGGAGATCAACGAAGCCTACACGGTGCTCGCCGATCCCGAGAAGCGGGCCTTCTACGACCAGTACGGTACCGCCGCTGGTCACCCCCCCTTCGCCTCGGGCGGTACCAGAACCTATAGGGTTAACTCTGAGGACTTCGCTGGCTTCTCCGACTTCTTTCAGGGCCTCTTCGGCACCCCCTTTGGGGGCGGTGGCGACCCGTTATTCCGCAGTGTGCCGGCTCAGCGGGGGGCCCGGGCCGACCTGGCTGTCGACATCTTCACCGCCTACCATGGTGGCCAGACCACCATCACCGTCGGCGGCGACCGCATCGACGTGCGACTCCCCAAGGGTGTCCGAAGTGGCACCAGGCTGAGACTGCGCGGTCAGGCGCCGGGGGGGCGCGACCTCATCCTCAAGCTCTCGATCAAGGGGCACCCGACCTTCGCCCTCGACGGCGACAATGTTCGGGTGAAGGTCGCGGTCCCCGATTTCACCGCCGTGCTCGGTGGGAGCGTACGGGTCCCCACCCTGGACGGCGATGTCGAGATGTCGCTGCCGAAAGGCACCCAGACGGGCCGGGTACTCAGGCTGCGGGGCAAGGGCTGGCCCCGGAGGGGTGGCGGCCGCGGTGACGAGCTTGCTGAGGTGCGTGTGGTCGTACCCGAGACGCCGAGTTGCGATCAACTCGAACTGTACCGCCGACTCGCCGAGGTGACCGAGAGCAAGGGGGAGACCCAGGCCGTGGCCTGAGCTTCCTGGCGCCCTGGAGAGCCCGGCAGGGTTGGTCCGGGCGACGGTTCACTCCGGGGTGGTAGGGTGCAGCATGTCATGCAGCCCGAAAGTCCCTCTGCCACACCTCTTGGTGCTCATCCCCCTCGCTTTCGTCGCCGTAACCCTGGCTCAGGAGGAGGATCCGGTAGTGCTGCGCCTCGGCGAGCGGGTCGAGACGCTCTCCGAATTCGATCGGCGCTTCGAGATCGCCATCCGCGGCGTCGCCGCCAGCCAGGGCAGGCCGGTGGACGATGAGATCCGTGCCCAGCTTGCCCGGTTCCGGCCGACCTTCCTCGAGCAGCGCGTGACCGATATGGTGCTGCTCCAGGTGGCCGAGGATCGGGGGATTCCCTTTCCTGAGGAGTTTGTGCAGCGGCGCGTCGATGAGATCAGAGGGGGCCTGCAATCCGATGAGGATTTCCTGGAACTGCTCGCCGCCGCGGGCTTCGGCGATGAGGCGTATCTGCGGAGGCTGATCGGCGAGCTCGAGCAGATCCAGCAGCTGATCACCACCCTCACCGATGAGATCGAGGTCTCCGCTGAGCAGCTCCTAAGTAGCTACAATACCGACCTTGATCGTTTTACGACCCCCGAGCAGGTCTGCGCTCGCCATATCCTCCAGGACACCGTCGAGGAGGCGCAGGACACGCTGATCGACCTCGAGGCCGGCGCCGACTTCGAGACGCTGGCCATAGACCGCAGCACCGGCCCGAGCGGTCCCCGGGGCGGTGACCTGGGCTGCTTCACCCGTGATCGGATGGTTCCCCCCTTCGAGGAAGCCGCCTTCGCAGCGGAGGTGGGGACCCCTGTGGGGCCGGTAGAGACCCGGTTCGGGTTTCACACCATCCTGGTCTACCGGCGCGAGGGTGGAGAGGTGATGCCCTTCGAAGCGGTGCGCGACCAACTCGAGCAGGAGGTGCTCCAGGAGAGGGTTGACGAGGTTGTCCGCACGCTCGTAAGTGAATCCGGTATCGAATCCTACCCCGAGGTAGTGTTGCCGCCCTCCGAGTAGGTGATGGTGGAGGCGGCGCCGGTGGTGTCGAAGACAGGGATAGCGAGTAGGGGTTTCAACCAGAACTGACAGGCCGCAGCCTGGGGCGAGGAGGGTGCTGGGGAGGAGGTCCTGCTCGGTAGCGGACTCGTGACCGGGGGTGGTCAGGGGGCCAGCCGTTCCAGCCGCCAGTTGTTGCCCTCCAGCCGGTAGCGGATGCGGTCGTGGAGGCGGCTCGGGCGACCCTGCCAGAATTCGAAGCTATCGGGCTTCAGACGGAACCCGCCCCAGTGATCGGGCAAGGGGATCTCCCCCTCAGGGTAGCGGTCGGCCAACTCGCGCCACCGCTCCTCAAGCTCCGCGCGGTTCGCGAGGACGCGACTCTGCGGCGACGCCAGCGCTCCTAATTGGCTCCCGCGGGGCCGGGTTGCGAAATAGGCCGCCGACACCTCCCGGGAGATCTTCTCGACAACCCCCTCGATGCGGACCTGCCGCTCGAGTCGGTCCCAATAGAATAGCAGGGCCGCCTGCGGGTTCTTCGCGAGGTCGGAGGCCTTGCGACTACCGTAGTTGCTGTAGAACACGAAGCCCTCCTCGTCGAACCCCTTAAGGAGGACCATCCGCGCCGCCACCCGCCCGCCGATGGCGGCGGTGGCTAGCGTCATGGCGGTGGGTTCGACCAGGTCGGCCTCGAGGGCCCGATCGAACCAGATCCTGAACTGGGTGAAGGGATCCGGGTCGAGGTCGGCTTCGTCGAGGCCCCCGCCGGCGGGGGTCCTGCGGGTGCTCGAGAGATCCATAGGTCAAGTCTACGCGGTGGAGGCGGAGCGGTCGAGATCCCGCTGCCGGGCCTGCTCCAGATGCCCGGCCTCCGAGGGCGACATTCGGGGATCTGGGGTTCGATCCCCGTGTGGGCGATCCCCTCCGGATGGCCGCTGCGGGTTCCGTGGGCCTGGCCGCAATTCCGACAACCTGGCGCGACTGCAGGCAAGGTCATCTGAGGCCGGTCAGAGGATCCTCACTCTCCCTGTGAACCTCACGGCATCTGGAGCGCGGGATGCCCCCTGCTCCCGTGCGCCTGAAGGTGTACAACCTCGTCTGTGGCGAAAACGCCTGGCGGATCGCCGGATCCCTCCTGCGGTTCGCAACCTCGTCGAGCGACCGGATGGTACCCGTAGGGACTCGGCGAAGCGTGGTCCGGCCCGAGATAGGTCGCCCTCCGGTACGGGCTCCGCTGGGCGTGCGGTTTGGATCTCCTGGGCCGGCCGTGCTCCGAGTGCTACTCTGCGTTGTGGACCTGAGAACCAATAGGCTGGCCCGTGAGACCAGTCCGTATCTGCTGCAGCACCGACACAATCCGGTCGACTGGTACCCGTGGGGTTCCGAGGCCTTCGACCGCGCCAGGGTCGAGGACCGACCGATCCTGCTATCGGTAGGGTATTCGTCGTGTCACTGGTGTCACGTTATGGCGCACGAGTCGTTCGAGGATGAGGCCACCGCCGAACTGATGAACCGCCACTTCGTCAATGTGAAGGTGGACCGGGAGGAACGGCCGGACGTGGACGCTGTCTACATGGGCGCCGTGCAGGCCATGACGGGGCATGGTGGGTGGCCCATGACGGTGGTGATGACCCCGGAGAGGAGGCCGTTCTTCGCCGGCACCTACTTTCCGGCGCAGGAGCGCTTCGGTCAGCCGGCCTTCACCCGGGTATTGTGGTCGATCGTCGATATCTGGGAGCGGCGTCGCGACGAGGTCGAACAGACCGCCGATCGCGTTACCGATCACCTGAACCGCCTGTTCGACCTTCCGACAGGGACGGCAAGGGCCGGCCGTGAAGGGCTTGGGTCCGCTCTCAAGGCGCTGCAGGGCCAGTTCGACCCCCGTTACGGCGGCTTCGGTGGGGCGCCAAAGTTCCCCCCCCATGCGGTGCTCCGCTTCCTCCTGCGCCAGCCCGGTAAGGGGGCGCGCGCTATGGCCTACCAGACCCTCACCCGCATGGCGCGTGGTGGCATCTTCGATCAACTCGGCGGCGGTTTCGCCCGCTACAGCGTCGACGGGCGCTGGCTGGTACCCCACTTCGAGAAGATGCTGTACGACAACGCCCAGTTGGTCGGTCGCTACGCTGAGGCTTTCCATCAGACCGGTGCCCCCCTCTACCGCCACACGGTGGAGGCGACCCTCGCCTGGGTCGAGCGGGAGATGACCTCCCCAGAGGGCGGCTTCTACAGCGCTCTCGACGCCGACAGCGAGGGGGTGGAGGGCAAGTTCTACACCTGGGATCTGCAGGAGATCGAACGGCTGCTGGCTGCCGACGCAGATCTTGTCGCCGCCTACTACGGCGTGACCGAGGCAGGCAACTTCGAGGGTCGCAACATCCTTGAGGTCCCGCACGAAGAGCGGGCGCTGGCCGACCGCTTCGGCCTCACGGTGGAGGCGCTGCAGGAGCGTCTGGAACGCGCCCGCTCCCTGCTCTTCGAGGCTAGGGAGGAGCGCGTTCGCCCCGACCTGGACGATAAGATCCTTACCGCCTGGAACGGACTGATGCTGGGTGGGTACGCCGAGGCTGGACGCCTGCTCGGCCGCGCCGACTACCTCGGCGCCGCCTCGCGCAACGCTTCGTTCCTGCGCCAGGAGCTCTACCGGGACGGCCGCCTGCTGCACAGCTACAAGGACGGAGAGGCAAAGATCGAAGGGTTGCTGGAGGATTACGCCTTCTTCGGGCTGGGTCTGCTCTCGCTCTACCGGGCTACCTTCGAAGCGGAATGGCTCGGCCTGGCGATCGATTTGGCCGCCGCTGTCGCCGAGCACTTCCGCGACCCCCGGGGGGGCTTCTTCAGCACTCCCACCGGCGGTGAGGAGCTTATCGCCCGCCCCAAAAACATCTTCGACGCCGCGACCCCCGCCGAGGGCGTGGCGGCCGCCGAACTACTCCTCCCGGTGGGGCGGCGGGCGGGGGTCTTCCCCCCCCCCAAAAACCCTTGTGCGCCCGCGCCCCCCCCGCGGGGGGGGGGGCGGCCGCCGAACTACTCCTCCGGGTGGGTCGGCTGACGGGGGAGGGATCGTACGAGGAGCTGGCGTCCGAGGCGGTCCGGCCGGCGCTCGAACCCATGCGGTCTCAGCCGAGGGGCTTCGGGACCACCCTCACAGTGGTGGAGACGCTGCTCAGCCCGCCTCGGGAGGTGGTGATCGTGGGCCGGCCCGGAGCTGAAGACACCCTGGCACTACTCGACGCGCTCCGTACCCACGATCTCTCCTACGCCGCCGAGGTGCTCTCCGAAGGGCCCGACGATCCGCTGGTTCGCAAGGTACCCTTCCTGAGAGGCAGGGGTGTCGTGGACGGCAGGGCGACAGCCTACGTGTGCGAGGGGGGGGCGTGCCGACTCCCGGTGACGACCGCGGCCGGGCTCGCGGAGCAACTCGGGGCGATTTTCGACCCCTGATGAGCCTCCCGGCCCCGTTGAGGTGGGAGAGGGACACCGACGAGGCGGATCCGCGGCTAAGGGCGAACGAGACTCGGACTTAGGGTGCACTCTGGCCACTCCTTGACGCGGCCGGGGCGCAGCAGGCTGGCGCTACAATGGCTCTGTGAGTTTCCACCTGCTGGTGGCCTCCCCGGGGTCGGGCAAGACCACACACCTGCTGGCGCGGGCGCGTGACCTCGCCGACCTGGGTCGCCGGGTCTGGTGGGTGGGCCTCCCGAACCAGCGGTCGTACCTCTACCGTCGAGCCACCGAGTCCGGGGCGTTGCTCGGTCTCGAGTTCCTCAGCGCTCAGCAGGTCTACTACCGACTGCTGACCTACGCACTGCGACTCAAGCCGCTTCTCGCCAGGACGGGCCAGCTGGCCTTGGTGGGGGAGGCGCTGGCGGAATTGCGCCGGGAGCCGCCCGGCCCCGGCGAGGCCCGCCTCTTCACTCGGGCGATCGCCGAGGCCAAGCGCTACGGGCTCACTCCGGCAGATCTCCCGGGCTCGGACCCGGAGAGCGAACGCCTGCGGCGGGTCTACCGGTGCTACGAGCGCATCAAGGGGGAGAGCTGGGACTACGACGACTTCCGTATCGAGGCGCTCAAGTTGGTGGGCTGTTTTACGGGTGGGATCGAGGCGGCGGCGGTGATGGTGGACGGCTTCCGCGAACTAGGTCCCCTCGACCTGAGGCTGTTTCGGGAGCTCGGTCGCCACGTCGAGGTCCACGTGGCGCTCCCCGAGCCGCCCCCCGGTGAGATACCGGACGAGACCTTGCCAGAGCGGGCGGGGGGGCGCGTCGAGTGCTACCGGGCCCCCAACCCGATCGCAGAAGCCAGGTGGGTGCTCGGTGCACTGAAGCGTGACCTGGCCTCGGGGGTGGACCCGCTCGAGCTGGCGGTGATCGCGCCCGAGGCGGAGGTCAAGGCCTTCGTGGCGCTCGCGGATGAGTACGGAGTGCCGCTCATGGACGAGACCCCGCGGACGCTGGCCGACACCCTGCCGGGCCGGCTCCTGCTCGACCTCCTCGAACTGCCTGACGCCCCCACCGCCTCGCGGCTGCTGGCCATCCCCGAGCTGACCCCCCTCACCCGTGCTGCCCTGGAGCGGGGGGTGGCCGGCTTCCGGGCCATCGAGGCACTGGCGGAGGAGCAGGGGCTCGGGGGGCTGTGGCGTAAGTGGCTGCGTCTCCTCGAGCCCGGCGGGGACGAGGTAGCGTGGGCTGCAGATCTTCTTGAGACCGGCCTGGCGGCGGTGCGCGAGGAGCTGTTCGAGCGCGACGACTACTACCCGCAGTTTAAGGAGCACGCCTTGCAGCGCGCTCAGGAGGCGGCCAGGGTCGCCCGGGGGGATCACTTCCGGGCCTGGTGGGCGACCCTCCTGCGGGAGACCGCCCTGTTCGACAAGCCCCGGGGCGGGGTGGCGCTGCTCACCGCGAAGCTGGCCAGCGGACGCCGCTTCCGGCGGGCCTACCTGATGGGGGCTGTTGAGGGGGCCTACACGGTCGGCGACCGGGAGGACTACTTCGTGCCCGAGGAGGGCCGGGCGCCGCTGGCGGGCGTGTTCGCTGCCCTGCGCCAACGTGGGCAGGGGGGGCTACTGCCCCGCCGGTTTCGGGGGCGCGACCGCGCTCTATTCTCAGAACTGAGGAGTCGCGCCGACGAGATCGTCATCACCTACCCTGAAGCCGACCAGGGTGGGCCGCTCCTCCCTGCTCCCCAACTCGCCGAGGGGGCGTGCAGCCTCCCCGATCTGCCCGCAGCCAGTCGGCTGGAGCTCGGCGGTGGGGCGGGCTTCCGCGCCTCCATCGAGCCTCTTGACCTCGGTGGGGTTGGGCTGGAACGGCTCAGGCACTATAGCAGCTGCGCCTTCAGGCATTGGGCCGAGGACGCCCTCGACTTAGACGGGGACAGGGCGTGGTGGCAGGAGCTGATCTCGGCAATGCAGCGCTTCTCGCGGCTCGACCTGGCACGGCTCGAGGAGTTGAGAGGCCGTTTTCCGGAGGCTGCCGACTGGCTGGCGGACTGGAGTGGGACGCTCTCCCAGTTGACCTTTGGTCTGCGGCTGCCCGAGGGGGGGGAAGGTCCCCGCGCCTACCTGCACGCAGTCGAGCGCCGCGGCGACCACGTCACTCTCTACCACCTCACGGCACCGGGCAGGGTGTGGAGTCCTGATCGGGCCGCAGAGCAGGTGAGGGGGCGCTGGACCGAGCTGTGGGCGGCGGGTTATCTGCTGGAGCGCTACGGGAGGCGCGTCGGGCGCGTGGACATCGTGGTGTGGCCCATTGCGGGCGATCCGATTCTCGCGTTTGGGGGCATCACCCACCGCCGGGGACTTATCTCTCGGCGTCGGAGTCAGGTGCAGGCGGCCGCCGAGCGTCTCAAACGGGGCGACGTGACCCCGAGCCCCGGCTATCACTGCCGGAGTTGCCAGGTGTTCGACCTGTGCCGGGTGGGCAAGCGGTGAGGGTGCGCGTCGCCTCCGCCGGCACCGGCAAGACCACAAGCTTGGTGCTCCGCTACCTCGAGTACATCGGCTCCGGCACCCCTCCGAGGAGGATCGCTGGCGTCACCTTCACCCGAGCCGGAGCCGACGAGTTACGGCTACGTGTGGGGGGGGCCATCCGCGAACTCCTGGCCTCCGGGACCTATCTGGACTACCGGCTTACCGAGGGAGGCCGACCCGCCTTCGAGGAGGCGCTGCTTGAGATCGACGGGTCGACGCTGACGACCATCCACGGATTCATGATCGCAGCCCTCCGGCTCTCGGCTCCGATCATGGGGCTCGACCCGGATTTCGGGGTCCTCGGCGAGTGGGAGGCGGCCGCCGCCTTCGACGAGGAGGTGCGGAGCTTGATCTACCTCGCCCAGGATCCCGGACATGCTCTCCACGACACCCTTGCGATCCTCGGAGGCTCTACCGAGAGCCTCCTCAGGCGACTCTTCGACCGGCGCTCTCTGTGCGAGCGTTTCGTGACCGACGAGCACCCTAGGAATCGGGCCCTGCTCGCGCTGTTCGAGGCCGTGTACAGGCGCTACGAGTCGAGGTTGGGGACGCAGATGTTGCCGCCAGGGGAGGTGGAGCGCCGGGCGCTGCTGCTGGCTCGCACCCAGAGGGCACTCGAGCGCGTCCTGGGCCGCTACCATGTCGCGTTGATCGATGAATTCCAGGATGTCAACCCTTTGCAGGGCACCTTCTTCGAGGCCCTCGAGCGGGGTGGGCTCGAGGTCGAGGTGGTAGGCGACCCCAAACAGTCGATCTACGGATTCCGTCACGCGGATGTCGAGGTGTTCCGGAGGGCCCTCAGGCGGGGAGAGCACCTCTCCCCGCTGGACCGGACTCATCGCCACTCCCGAGTGCTGGCGCGCTTCCTCAACCGTTTCACCGAGACGCTCGCCGCGAAGGGGCTCGGCTTCGGTCCCGATGAGGCTCCGGCCGTCGAGCTGGCCGGTCCTCGGGTCGGGGTGCGGGGACGGGTCGAACTGCACTGGGTGGTGGGAGAGTCGGGCATCGCCGAGTTGCGGGGAATGGAGGCGGCGCTGTTGGCTGAGCGACTCAAGGACCTTCACCACCGTCATGGTCACCCCTATACGGAGATGGCGGTGCTTGCCCGCTCCTACGCCGGTCTGCAGCAGGCCGAGTTGGCCCTCGAGCGAGCGGATATTCCCTATGTGCTCCTCCAGGGGCGCGGCTACTACGAACGAATCGAGATCCGCGACCTCGTCCACGCCCTTCGAGTGGGGGTCGAACCCGCCGGTCTGAGTCTGGGGTCTTGGCTGCGTAGCCCCTTCGGCCAACTCCCCTTAGCCGAAGTGGACATGGTCGTGCGCGCAGACGCCCCACTCGAGGTGCTGGCTGCCAGACACCCCGAGGTCGCCGCGCGGCTTGAGTCGATCTGCGAGGCGGTCCGGGGCCCGCCGCTGGCCGCCCTGAAAACCCTTATCCGCCAGCCCTTTATCCGGGGCAGGAGTTATGTCGGTCACCTGGGGCTGAGGGCGCGCGAAAATGTCGACGCACTACTCTTCGAGATTGCCCGGCGGCCGCCGGGCAATCTCGAGATCCTTCTTGAGTGGCTGGAACTCCGCTCCCGCCAGGCGGAAGCGGGGGATGTGCCCCAGTCCGGGGAGGGGGTCCAACTCCTGACCGTTCACAAGGCTAAGGGGCTCGAATGGCCTGTGGTGGCGATATTCGACTCCGGGCGCGGCCTCCCGTCGAACACCGAACCGCTGCTGATCCACCCCGAGAGCGGCGTCTTGACCTGCGCGGATACCCCCGGCTACCAGGCCTTAAGGGAGCTTAAGAGGTCCCGCGACGCCGCTGAGAGCCACCGCCTCCTCTATGTCGCTCTGAGCCGGGCCCGGGATGTTGTGCTGGTGACGGGCAGCGTTCGTGGGGACCGCCCGGTCGGCTGGGTCAGAGCCTTCGAGGAGATGGGACTCGGGCCTGGGGCTCGCCCCTACGACCGCGCGGAGTTCGTGCTCAAGACCCATGTCCTCCGACCTGCGGACCCCGAGGCGTTTTCCCCCGGGGCGAAGGGGGCTCGGACGCGGGGACGGGGGGCCGCCCCCTGGATCGACCGGTCATTTCGTCACAGCCGGCACCCTCCAGTCCAGAGCCCGTCAGGCCTCAAGGGGGAGGCGGCGCACGAGCCCCTGCCCCTCTCCGACCCCGACGAGGGGGAGAGGTTGCCCGGCCGTGCGGCCGCCGTGGGCACGCTGGTCCACTACGCTATAAGCCGAGACTGGAGTGCCGGTGACCCCGCTCACCTCGAGAACCTTCGTACCCAAGGGGTCATGTTCCCCTACGGGCCTGCAGAGCAGCAAGATGTCCTTAACGAGGTGCGGGGGTTGCTCACTAACTACGAGGGGCTTTTGGGGGACGGCCTCCCCCCGCTGTCTGTGCGCATCGAGGACTACTCGGAACTCCCTATGGCCCTTCCTATGGGCGACGTGGTGTGGCAGGGGGTCATCGACCGGCTCTACCGGACCGGCGACGGGTGGGTGCTCGAGGATTACAAGACCGACCTCGAACCCCTCCCGGAGCGCTATCATGTGCAGCTGGCCATCTACTTGGAGGCGGTCAAGGCTGTCCGGGACGTCACGCCACAGGTGCAGCTCGTGTTCCTGCGGGAGAGGCAGGTTGTTCGGGTGGGGGAGGATGATCTTCGGCGAGCCTTCGACGAGGTGATGAGGGAGGAGATGACCTCCCGGGGTTAGGTGGATGGCAGGTATGGGGCCAGCCACTCCTTGTCCCACTTCTCGGTGAAACGACATGATCGGAGGGTCCGGACCTGTGAGCAGGGCATCGTGCGGGTACGCGGCTGTTGTGCGGAGGGGGCCGCTCCTGCGATCTCGCTGCCCGCGACCCGAGGAATACGCAAAGCCAGGATCGTGTCTGGCACCTAGGTGATCTACTCGAGTGCCGGTTCTCACGACGGTCCCGCTGGAACCCGCTTGTTCGGTAGCCGGTCCGGCGGATGGTGGTCGAACACTTCCCAGCTCTGAGCTAGTCAGGCTGTGAAGGCTCAGGCGCTTCCGGTCCGGTGCCCGCCGGTTGGGGAACACGTTACAGTTGCCAACCTGGACCTGTGGTGTAGAGTTCATCGCCACGCTACCTAGCGGCGTCACTCCAGTTCGTTGGACAGAGTATCCCGCCCAGCTCATACTCCCCTGACATTGCCGGTACAACATTGAGATGGGTCGCAAACAGATGCGACTCATCGCCAGTGCCCTAGGCCTATATCCCTGCCGGAGCGTACCGGCTCCACCCCTCTGATTCCCGGCGGTCAGAACCGCCGGGGTGCTCTTTCTTATAGTCCTAGTCCATAAATCCTTCACCCTGGACTTGAGCTGTTGGTTTGGACCCTCGATCTGACTTTCGGGTTGAGGGACCAACGGGGTGGACGGATGCTATCGCAGGGGTGGCTCACCGCTACCTAGAGTGAGGGCGGGCGTATTCCAGGAGGTTTGGGTTGAGGTGCGCTCCAGGAGGTTCTTGCGAGGCTGTTCGAGTGGTACGGCTTTGATCGCCAAGGGGGTTCGAGTCCGGGCTGTTCTCGACCGGGGATGTCGATGCTGCGCCGTTCAGGACCGTCGTCTCCGTTCGAAGCCGCCCCCTTTTAAGCGTGGAATCGGGCTAGGCGGTTTGCATTCTGACCGGAATAGCTCTATGATGCCGACGTCCCGGAAAGGCAGAGCTTTTCTGTGGCGTGGGCGGTAGCGCCCAGCAAGCCTGGTCAGGCCCGCACGGGCGGGCAGTAAGGAAAGGTACATGGCAAGCGGCACGGTGAAATGGTTCAGCAACGAGAAAGGCTACGGCTTCATCGCTCGAGATGACGGGGGTGGAGATCTGTTTGTGCACTTCTCCGCGATCGAGGGGGATGGGTACCGCAGCCTCAGTGAGGGTGACGAGGTCACCTTTGATGTCGGTGAGGGGGCGAAGGGGCCACAGGCGCAGAACGTGGTGGTTGTCCGTTCGGCCGACCCCAGGGTCTGAGCGACACTATCTGTGAAATTGTGAAAGCAAGCCGAGCGCCCGGGCCCGGGCGCTCGGCTTGCTGGTAATTCTCTGACCGGGGAGCCCGGGACCCTGCGGCGGTATCGCTGAGGTATTAGGTAGCGTCGTGACGCGCGGCCTACCGAGATCTGAACCGGAAGTGCTACTGGCGAACCTATTCCGTGCTGAGGGATGGGGCTGGGTGCGTTTCTAATATGTCGGAGGTATTGGGTGCGACTCGGCATTATTCCCGAAACTCTGCTCGAACGCGTGGCGCTAGCCCTGGGGCGGGTTCCGTTGCCATTGGTGGACACTCAGTTCATGTTCTCGGTGGCACAGACCGTGATGGTTGCGGTCGAGCGGGGGGTATTCGAGGTACTTGCGGAGGGCCCCGCTCGTAGCGGGGAGGTGGCTGCGGCCTGTGAGACCGATCCGGTAGCTACTCGGAAGCTGCTCAATGCCTTGGTCGGGGTGCGCTACCTCGAGTTCGACGGGGACCGGTTTGCGCTGCCCCGTCGGCTTCGCAAGTGGTTGCTCTCCTCGGGGGAGGCGTCGCTCGTCGACAAGGTACGATTCGCGCGCGTCGAGTGGGGGTTGGTCGAACACTACGGTCGCTATCTCGATACCGGGCGCCCCCGGGAGATGCACCGCTCTCTCGATGCGCGCGAATGGAGTCTCTATCAGCGGGGGCTGCGCGACGTCGCTCGGCTCTCTGCTGACGAGGTGTCCCGTCGGACACCGGTTCCCCGTCGAGCCCGGCTGATGCTCGACATCGGTGGGGCGCACGGCCTCTTCTCCGTGGCGATCTGTCGGCGCCACCCCGGTCTCTACGCAGAGATCCTCGACCTCCCCGAGGCAGTTGCCGCCTCCGCCGAACTGCTGGCGGCGGAGGGTATGGCTGGGCGAGTCCGCCACCGAGTCGGCGATGTGTTCGAGACCGATCTGGGGGAGGAGCGCTTCGACTTGGTCTTCACGTCACAATTCAGCCACCACCTCAGCGACGAGCAGAATCGCGAGTTGGCCCGCCGGGTGGTGAGAGCCCTCCGGCTTGGCGGGGTGTACCTGATCCAGGACGGGGTTCGGCCCGAAAACCGATCCGAGTTGCGACGCGCGGGGGTCGGAGCGCTCCTTGACCTCTACTTCGGCGCGACCAGCGCTGCCGGCGTCTGGACCTTACGAGAGATGCATGCCTGGTTCACAGGTGCCGGTCTCCGACTGCGACCGGTGCGCTGGCTCCGGACCCTACCAGGGGTCGTCCAAGCGGCAGGGGTTAAGCGGTGACGAGTCCTCTGAGGCGACGATGGCGGGCCGGTGCAAACTGCGTGAGGTGGGATCTTCGGAGGCGCTTTTCGACGAACAGGCCTTGCACAAGGGTCGCCTTCGCCACCAAGCTACTCCCCGCTCCTGCTCACCAAGCCTCTCTGACTGCCCCGCTGGCTTTGGTCCGCCTCGACTCGAGTGATCCTCATCCCTTTGGACAGGGGTGAGGGGATGGTCTCGTCCTGAGGGCTCGGTGAGGCTGCGAGGGCTTCCAGACCTGCATTGTCTCGAGGCTGGCCAGCCCCCTGGCTTTCTCAGGGACTGCCCCGGGGGTGGCGGGGTGGTCTGGTCACCCGCACCTTCCGGCTCCGTTATCCCCGCTTCGGACATAGGACCTGGGGCCCTCCGCTGTACTGATCGGGAGTCCTGTGGCGGCTCTGAAGGTGTTCCCCGAGAACGAGGCCACTATGTTGCCGGTAGCTTCGGAGACCGAGAGTGCGCTACTTTGTGGACAGGGTCACGAAATCTGCGCTATTTTGTGGACCAAGGTTATGAAGCTCTCCTCTGCAGCCGCTCGGGATGGGGATTCTCAGTGCAGTGTGGGAGCCGAGCATCGGCTTGGACAGGCTGACCTGAAACACCTTTGTTCAACTGCTCAATTCCGAGGAGGTCTTCTCTATGAGAGAGGTCAAGGATCTTCGTCCGATCGATCCGATCGCGAGGCGCTGGAGCCCTAGGGCGTTCTCGGATCGCCCCGTTGAGCCGGAGAAGCTCCGCAGCATCTTCGAGGCGGCCAGATTGGCCCCGTCGTCGGCCAACGAACAGCCCTGGCGCTTTATCGTCGCGACCCGGGACGAGCCCGAGTCCCACCAAGCCCTCTACGCCTGCCTCAGGGAAGGCAATCAGGTTTGGGCCGGGGTTGCACCGGTGCTGATGCTCACTCTGGCCCGAGCCACCTACGCGAAGAGCGGCGGAGAGAACCGACATGCTTGGCACGATGTCGGTCTTGCCGTTGCTCTACTGTCGGTCCAAGCCACCGCGCTGGGTCTCTACCTTCATCAGATGGCCGGCATCCTTCCGGAGCGTGCCCGCCGGAGGTTCGATGTTCCCGAGCCGTTTGAGGTGGTAAGCGCCATAGCCCTCGGCTACCTCGGTGACGCCAGCGGGCTCCCTGAGGATCTCCAGGCCAGGGAGCAACGCTCCCGCTCCCGAAAATCCCTGAGCGAGATCGTGTTCGCCGGAAGGTTCGGGAAGCCAGCGGACCTGTAAGACTCGCGGGCCGGACTCCCTACCCTCCTCCCACGAGCGCTACAGCTTCGATCTCGATCCCGACATCCTTGGGGAGTCGTGCCACCTCGACCGCACTCCGGGCCGGAGGGGTGTCCTCGAAATACTCGCTGTAGACCTCGTTCATGGCTGCGAAGTCGTTCATGTCAGCCAGGAAGCAGGTGCACTTCACCACCCTATCCAGGCCGGTGCCGGCTGCCTTGAGAACGGCTGCTAAGTTGTTGAGCACCTGCCTCGTCTGGGCCTGGATGTCGCCCTCGTGGAGGGTGCCATCTGGGTGGAGGGGGATCTGGCCGGCGGTAAAGACGAACTGTCCCGCGCGGATGGCCTGCGAGTAGGGCCCCACCGCAGCCGGTGCGGCGTCGGTTCGGATCGCTTCTTTGGGCATGCACCTACTCTAACGCGGAACGCCGCCCAAGTGAGGGTGTGGCTCCGCGTCAGCGCCAAGTGGTGCTGAACAGGACGAACAGGAGGATCAGGTACAGGCTCCCTAAGAGCCAGCCCCGGTAGGGGTACCAGCTCTGCCGCCGAAGCTGGGACAGGAAACCCTGAACAGAGAAGTCCTCCTCGACCTTGCGGATGCTGCTCATAGTCTCGCCTAGATCGATAGTCTTTGGCTCTTGGTAGCTGTGGGGGAGTTGGTAGCGCTTGGCTCGCTCCAGGATCGACGAGACTTCGACCACCACGGCGGTGACGTTGTCGGGGCTGCCCCGGTTGTCGGCCTCTAAGACGAGCTTTCGAGCCGCCTCCTCCGGCGGATACTCGCTGACGATCTGTAGCATCGTAGTGTCGGAGAGGAGCATGCTCACCCCGTCGCTGCAGAGCAGCACCCTATCGCCGGACCTGATTTCGAAGTGGCGCAGGTCGAGCCGGATCTTTAGGGTTGAGCCGAGGGCGTTCGTGATGACGTTGCGCCACCGATGATGCCGAGCCTCATCCTCGGTCAGCATTCCCTGCCGGACCCTGTCGGCTACCCAGCTATGGTCGTGGGTCAGGAGAGTGATCTCTTCGTCCCGGATCAGATAGGCTCTCGAGTCGCCGACATGCCCGATCAGTCCCACCTGGTCGTCGACGAGCAGCGCGGTGAGAGTGGTGCCCATGCCACGATGCTCAGGGTGATCCATCGCATAGTTGTAGACCTCGTGATTGGCAATCTGCATCGCCCGTGCGATGGCTGCCGGCGGGTTGGCCCTGCTGCGCTGCAACTCACGGCGGAACGCCTCAACCGCCTTCTGGCTGGCGACCTCGCCGGTCTGATGCCCCCCCATCCCGTCGGCAACTAGGGCCAGATAGCCCTTGCTGGGGACCTCCCCGACGAAGAAGCTGTCCTGGTTCACCGAGCGGACCCGTCCGGCATCGCTGAATCCACCCGACAGGACGTGCGTTCCGGGGCGGGGGGTCGCGCTCTGAAGCCCCATGGAAGACTATTATATCTGAGCCCTTCAGGCGCCCCGAATGGGAAGCAGCTTACTCCGACTGCCCTATTCGGGGTCTGTTATGCTTCGCTCCATGAATGCTGCGGCAGACATCGCGTCGGCGGTGCGGAGTGGAGAGGGGTGCGCTCGGGAGATTGTGGCTCAGGCGTTGGATCGTGCCGAGGCGGTACAGAAGCGGACCAATGCCTTCATCACGCTGGCCCGTGCGGAGGCTCTTGTCCGCGCAGAGGTGATCGATGCCCGCCGGGAAGCCGGGGACCCGCTCGGTCCACTGGCTGGGGTCCCGGTGGTAGTCAAGGACAACATCTGCACTAAAGGGATCCGCTCCACAGCCGGATCGAGGAGCCTCGACACCTTCATCCCACCCTACACGGCGACCGTAGTGAAGCGCCTCGAGGCGGCCGATGCAGTGGTGATCGCCAAGTCCAATCTGGACGAGTTCGGAATGGGTGGTAGCAGCGAGAGTTCGCTTTTCGGTCCGGTGCGCAACCCGTGGGACCTGTCGAAGGTCCCGGGTGGCTCCTCCGGCGGTTCGGCGGTGGCGGTTGCGACCGGAGTGGTCCCCCTGGCGCTGGGCACCGACACGGGGGGATCGGTGCGCCAACCTGCGGGTTTCACAGGGGTGATCGGTTTCAAACCCACCTACGGCCGCCTCTCCCGATATGGGGTGATGGCCTTCGCCAGCTCGCTCGACCAGGTCGGGATCATGGGCCGGGGTGCTCGCGACCTCGCCCTCGCCCTGGACGCCATGGCCGGGCACGACCCTAGGGACGCTACCAGTTTGCAGGGGAATCCCCCACATTTTTTGGAGGCGGTCGATTCAGTTCGGGACCTCTCCGGTGTGCGCATTGGAGTGGTTTCGGAGCTTAGCGGAGAGGGCAACAGCCCGAGCGTGAGCGAGGCTTTGCACCGTACCCGCGAGGTCTTGGAGCGACTCGGGGCGAAGGTCAGCGACCTCTCTTTGCCTTATGTCCGCTACGGTGTCCCGAGCTACTATCTGGTAGCCACTGCGGAGGCTAGCAGCAACCTGGCACGCTTCGACGGGATGATCTATAGTGCCCGGGTCGGTGACAACGGCGAGGGTCAGGCCCGTGTGATGATGCGCGCCCGGGGAGAGGCGTTCGGGCCGGAGGTCCGGCGTCGGATCCTGATGGGGACCTACGCCCTCTCGGCCGGCTACTACGACGCCTTCTACGGGAAGGCGCTCAAGGTCAGGCGGCTCATCGCAACAGACTTCGAGCGCGCCTTCGCCTGCGTCGACCTGCTCCTCACACCTACCGCGCCCACCGTGGCGTTCGACCTCGGCGAGAAGGTCGACGACCCGCTAGCGATGTACCTGGGCGACGTCTGCACCTGCCTGGCCAACCTCGTCGGCCTTAGTGCGGTCAGCGTCCCAGCGGGTTTCGCGGAGGGCGATCTGCCCTGCGGCGTTCAGTTCCTCTCTCCACCCCTCCAGGACGAGCGTCTCGTCGGTTTGGTGGCCGTGCTCGAGCGGGAAGCTGGTGGGGGATTCGCCCCCCTGGCACCGGTGTGAGCGCCTGGATTCGACGTGATGACCTTGGTGCAGATTGGGTGGGAAAATTCCGACAGGGGAGAGGGATGGGCCCCTTCAGCCGTGATATTGGCGCTTCCCCGGTAGCTATGGTATGCTTCTACGGCTTGTTTGCACTCTCCCGGGTGGGATCTACCCGTCTCTCCTTACCCCCCGTAACCATGGCGTTCGAATCGGAAGGAGCCAGCAATGAAACGCACCTACCAGCCCAATCGCAGGAAGCGGGCCAAGACTCACGGCTTTCGGGCGCGCATGAGGACCCCGTCCGGTCGAAACATCATCAAACGCCGCCGCGCCAAAGGCCGCACGCGCCTCAGCGTATCCGACTGATAGGTGAGACGCGCCCCACTCTTACCTCGCTCAAAGGCAATCGCGACTTCCGGCGCCTGCGGAAGGGACAGTTCGCTGGCACCCGACTCCTCAGTCTGCGCTGGCGCTCAACCCGCACCGGAGTGGTGCGGGTTGGCATCGTGGTGAGCAAGAAGGTAGGCAAGGCTGTGGTCCGAAATCGCGTTCGGCGCCGGCTGCGCGAGGCTTTGAGGCAACTCGTGTCCGAACCGTTCGTGGCCGGGGCGATGCACCGGGGTCTCCCCTCGTTCGACATGGTTGTGATCGCGCGACCTGAGGCTTCCCAAGCGGATTTCTGGAAGCTCCGGGCGGCATTGGTGCGCGCCTTCGATCGCGGGGGGCTGAGGTGAGATTCCTCGGCCTGCTGCTGACCCTGCCCATCCACTTCTACAGGTGGTTCCTTGCTCCCTTGAAGGGCCAGCCTAGCTGCCGCTTCTACCCGACCTGTAGCGTCTACGCTGTGCAGGCTATCGAGGTACATGGTCCCTTCAAAGGGCTCTATCTGGCTGTGCGCCGCGTCCTCAAGTGCCACCCGTTCCACCCAGGTGGGTACGATCCGGGGCCTTCTGGTGCCCACACGGAGGAATCTTGAAGATCGCCCGTTCCCTCCTGCCCGCCTTGTTGACGGCCCTTCTCGGGGTCGTGGCCGTGGCGCAGGTGCAGTTCCAGCCGACCGATTTCGCAGTGGGCGACTTCCGCGACGCTGACAAGATCCAGGGGACCTGCGCTGTTCCGGCCTCAGCCTCATTCTTCTGCAATCGATTCGAGACCGCCCTGACCCGCATTCCTACCAAGGGGGTGGACTTCTTCTTCGATCGGGCTGGCCACCTCGTTGCCGCCTTCGCTAAGCAGCAGAAGGGGCAGCGCTTGCGGAATTATAGCGTCGACGCCCGCCAGAACCTCATTCCGTTCGAGTCGGCCAGCCCCGGCGGGGCACTGATGGTGGCGGGCGAATTTCTCGATCCGGTAGAGGTTGAGGGGAACTGGGACCCGGACCCGCTCGACCAGAACATCTATCTCGGTCAGTTCCGCTACCGGGTGGGGGATTTTGAGGTCGATAAGCTGGTGCGGGTCAGCAACGTTAGCCATACGTTTGAGCTCGAGCTGACGGTGACCCGGGTTCCGGCCGAGGCGACTGTCGGTGCTGAGGGACTCGCCATAAGCCTCGTCTTCCCCGGTGTTGCAGGCCAGGCGACCCCGACTATTAAGGTCGGCCAGGGTGCCAGCTTCAGCCTCAATCCCCTGTCACAGCCTGTGGCGGATCCCACCTACATCTCGCTGCAGAGCAACAACCAAAACAGGGGCTTCGCGATCGTGATCCGCCCTGGGGGGAGTAGCCTGGACGGGTTGAACGCCCTGGCACTTCCGCCCCGCAGCGTCGCCATACAGAGGATCCTCGCCCCGAATGAAGCTGAGACGATGTTCGACCTGGAGATCTACACGGGTGCCAACGAATTGGTCCGCTACTACCAAGAGGGGTACTACCAAGTGGGGCGCGATCAATTTCCGGGCCTGTTCCGTCCCAACATCCTGGGTCGGCTCTCTATCAGCATCATTCAGGTGCTCGAGTTCATCTACAAATACGTGCACAGTTGGGGCCTCTCCATCATCGTGCTGACGCTGCTGTTCCGGGTCTTGGTCTGGCCCCTCATCTCTGTCCAGACGAGGTCTATGTTCGGCATGCAGAAGTTGCAGCCGCAGATCCAGGCCCTGCAGAAGAAGCACAAGGACGACCGTGAGAAGCTTAGCCAGGAGACCATGAAGCTGTATCGGGAGGCCGGGGTCAACCCCGCTGGTGGGTGCCTGCCTATCCTCCTGCAGATGCCGCTATTCATTATCTTGTGGCGCGTCTTCGTAAACTTCGAGTTCGACGAGGGCTTCCTCTGGCTCCCGGACCTTGGGCAGCCAGACCGGCTACTCATCCTGCCGATCCTCTACGTCGGGGTGATGCTCGCTCAGTCCTTCTTCTCGGCCAAGGGCAACCCCTCGAGCCTGCGCCAGCAGATCATCATCAATCTAGTGTTTGCCTTTATTATCTTTCAGTTCCCTGCGGGCGTCATCTTATACTTTGTGGTATCGATGCTAGTGCAGGTGTTGCAGTACTGGCTCATCAGCCGCAACCAGCCCGCGCTGGCTCCCGCAAAGGCTAAGTAGGGGGGGAGAATGGCAGAGAACGACCTGGATAAGTATCTCGAAGATATCGGCATCGAGATGGATGAGGAAGAGCAAGCCCACGAACCCCCCCTCACGGGCGATGATGATATTGAGGATCCCCTTCCGGTCGCCGGTATGATTCGCATCGAAACCGAGGGGGATATCATAGAGCGCTGCGAGTCGTTTCTTGTCAACCTACTGCTCAACTTCGATCCGACCTATGCGGTCGAGGCCCGCCGTCTAGACGAAGGCGGGGTTGCGGTAGATATCTTCGGTGGGGATCCGGGGAAGATCATCGGGCGGGGCGGGCGTACACTGAGCGCTCTGGAGTACATCACCAATGCCGTGCTGAATCGGGGTGATGATGAGAACGTCCGCATCAACATCGATGTGGGGGGCTATAGGAGGCGTCGCGACGACCGCCTGCGTACCACCGCTCGCAAAGTGGCTAGCCGGGTCCGGGAGGCCGGTCTGCCGTTCGAGTTCGAGCCGATGTCCGCTGCTGAGCGGAGGATCATCCACTTGGCCTTGGCCGACGATCCTTCGGTTATCAGCGAGTCGGAGGATGAGGGTCGAAACCGCCGAGTAGTGGTCAAGCCGAGTTAGACCAGAACTCGTCTCCCGGTGCTCGTCGGATGCTTTTCTCGTGGCCCTCGGCTCCTCGGCCTGCACAGGTGCAGCGTGGGTTATGGCCATAGGTCACCTTTCGGTCCCCTTGCTGTCCTCCTCAGATATTCACTCCACAGCACGCTCTCCGCTGATTCTGGCGGCCAATCGATCCTGATGCGATCGTGCCGATATATACCGTTCAGCGAGATCGACCTGGGTGGGGAGCTTCATAGAGCGCAAGTCGGATTCTGGTTGTGCGGTTTTGGGGAGGCTCACTGGTGACGGTCCCGACTACGCTCTCACCGTTCCGGGATTCGGACTCGCCGAGGTGGATCGGGGACGGCTGATGGGAGCTTGCAGCTGCCTCGAAGCCTCCCCCGAGGTCGCTGAGGCCCTGGACAATCTCGCTCCGCTGACATCCTATCCGACCGCGGTTCCGACATACTCGTCAACCCGCTATCGGCAATCACTAACGTTTTGGCCGCCGCTGGGGTCGGAGCGTTCGGCTTCTTCACCCACTAGGGGGTCGGCACGGCTCCCCGCCTGCAGTGGGCATGACGGTTCGGAAGCTTGAGCGCGTTCGCTAGCGCCCTGACAGGTGGGGGCGCCTTGTTCGCCTCCATCCGCGCAGCCTGCGCCGAGGTGGCGATTCGGGCACGGCACGTCCACATCGCCGGGGACCCCGGTGTGTATGCGCGGGGCCTGAACCTCGAGGCAGTCCCCGCCCCCCGGTACGACCTCGAGCATCACTTCTACGACTCCGACCCCGAGACCCTGGCCTCCTTCGTGATCACCCTCGACGCGATCAACTTCGGCTCCGGCTACTTTTCCCACCTGATTAAGCGTCCGGGTCTGTCGGGGTATTTCACGGTGGCCTCGGCTCTCAAGGACCACTTTGTGTCGCAGGGTGCCCCGTCGGCACAAGAGCTAAGTCTCCTGAAGGTACAGGAGATAGCGGTGCTCCTGGGTCAGGATCTCAACGATCCTGTCCGGTACGAACTCCTACAACTGTTCACGGTGGCCCTGAACGACCTCGGCAACTACTTGGACCGCCGCCATGGGGGCAGGTTCCTCACCCTTGTGGGCGCTGCGGGCCGATCTGCTGAGAACCTGGTTCGTCTCCTCGCCGAGATGCCGCTATATCGCGACGTTGCCCACTACGAGGGGTTCGGGGTTCCCTTCTACAAGCGCGCCCAGATCACCGCCTCTGATCTGGCTTTGGCGTTCGGCGGCAAGGGTCCGGGCGAATTTGTCGACCTCAGCGAACTCACCCTGTTTGCTGACAACCTTGTGCCCCATGTGCTTCGGGTGGACGGTCTGCTCGAGTATGATGCCGATCTGCTAGCACGCCTCGAGCGGGGTGAGATGCTCGCCGCAGGCTCTCCCCAAGAGGTCGAGCTCCGGGCGGTGGCCGTACATGCGGTCGAGAGGGTGGCGAGTGCATTTCGTGCCGGTGGGCTCGAGGTCACGCCCCGGAGGCTCGATATCCTGCTGTGGAACCGTGGACAAGATATACGCTACCGCGGTCCGACCAGACACAGGACCCGGACACCATACTACTGACAGATTGAAGATCTCAGGAACAGGGGTGAGTCTGAGCGCGATCAGGGCGATGGGGGAGCCGGTCCCCTCTGAGAGTGGGGTTTGGCCTCGCCCTGCTCTGCGCCGCTCAGTCTGACCCCAGTGCTAGTGGGAGGGTTGAGTAGCGGCACGAACGGTCCACCACTGGAGTTGCCCTCTGCTACAAACCTCGTGTGGTACGGTGCTCCAGGCGGGAGTGATCCCAAGAGTCGGACATGAGCATAGTCTCCCCGTTGCACAAGGTTCGCGTTGTCGAGATGGCCGAGGCCCTGGCAGGGCCCTACTGCTGCATGATGCTGGGCGACCTCGGTGCGGATATTGTCAAGGTCGAGCGGAGGGGGGGCGGAGACCAGTCCAGGGGTTGGGGCCCCCCCTTCATAGAGGGGGAGAGTGCCTACTTCCTGTCGGTGAATCGCAACAAGCGGAGCGTCGCCCTCGACATTAAAGATGAGTGCGACCTAGGGGTGGTGCACCGCTTGGTTGCTTCGGCCGATGTCTTCGTTACCAACAACCCGAGGATGTCGTCGCTCGAGCAGGCTCGCCTCGACCCCGCCACCCTCCGTGCCTTAAACCCCGGACTGATCTATGTTGCCCTTAGCGGCTATGGACACTCCGGGCCGAAGGCGAACCGCAGCGGCTACGACGTCATCGCTCAGGGAGAGGCGGGTCTGATGGCGCTCACCGGCGAGCCCGAGGGGGGCCCGCAGCGCTTCCCCACCCCGATTGCCGATATCACCGCCGGGATCTATGCGGCGATGGGAATCCTGGCTGCGCTCTATGCCCGGGATGAAGCCGTCGATGGCAGCGGGAGGGGCCAGTTCCTCGACGTATCGCTAGTCGATGCCCAGATCACCTGGTTGGCGAACCTCGGCGGGAGCTACCTGATTGCCGGTCAGAGGCCGGAGAGGATGGGCAATCTGCACCCGACCGTCACCCCCTACCAGCCGCTCCTTACCGGGGACCGGCCCATCATTGTCGCAGTGGGTACCGAGGCAGTGTGGCGCCGTTTCTGTAAGGTTCTCGGCCTTGAGGAGAGCCTGATGGTCGATCCGCGTTTCGAATCGAACTCGGAGCGTAACCGAAATCGGGCCGACCTCATCCCCCGGCTCGAGGCCATTCTGACGACGCGGGGCGCAGACCACTGGATGGAGCGGTTCATCGAGCACCAGATTCCGGCCGGGCCGATTAACCTTCCAGAGCATATCCTGAACGATTCCCACACGCTCGCCCGCCGGATGGTGGTAGAACTCGAGCATCCCCTGATCGGCTTGGTTCGCACGATCGGCAATCCGGTCCATCTGAGTGACACCCCACCTATCTACCGCCGCTATCCCCCGCGCCTTGGGGAACATAGTGAGGAGATCCTTGCCGAATTCTCCGAGGGGGAGAGATAAGCTCGGTTGTCCGTCCCGAACTTTAGGGGTCGCGAACGTCGTGTTGCCTGCTTGGCAGTTGAGCACGAGCATATCCACCTAGCTGGCTGTTCCTCAGTCGACAACTCCAGAGTTTGGGGTGCTCGAGCAGACACGGCATCTCGCCTGAGTCAGTGCGAGGATGTGGCCCGGTAGCGTCTGGCTACGGGGCACGCACGAGGGGGATTCTTATCCACCTAGTCAGCAACCGATCCTGGGCAAGGGGCACTCCGCTCGCTGATCGGATGGCCTCAACCCCCCTGGGTCTCCTCGAGGATGACCACTGCAGCGGCGTGATTTCGGCTGTGAGTCAGGCTTACGTGGACCGCAAGGCCCCGTTGGTCCAGCGCCCGCTGGATGGTCTCCGTGAAGGCCAGCTTAGGTTTGGTCCCCTTGCGGACGACCCACACGTCTTGCCACCCATGGGGCTCCGGCCAGCACTTCTGGAAGGCCTCCTTGGCTGCGAAGCGGGCGGCGATCGATGGAAGGGGATCCGCCTTCTCGCAACAAGAGGAGATCTCTTCAAGTGTGAAGTGGCGGGAGAGGAAACGCTTCGGGTACCGCTGCCAGATCTTTTTGATCCGCGCCAACTCTACGATGTCGAGTCCGACGGCGACGATCAAGCCTCTCTCCTGAGGAGGCTGATCTCGCCCTGCTCGGCGACATAGGCGAGATCGGCCAGCCCGAGGAAGAGGCCGTGCTCGACAACTCCGGGTTGGCGAGATAGACCGAGCGCGAACTCCTCTGGGTCGATCTCTACTGAGATGCGACAGTCGATGATCAGATTGCCGTTGTCGGTCCGTACCGGGGATCCGTCCAGGGATCTGAGTTCCGGGTGGGTTCCGAGTTCCTCAAGTAGCCTCAGTGTACGGCGCCACCCGAAGGGAAGGACCTCGACCGGGACCGGCGAGCGCTCCCCTAAGCGCTCGACCCGCTTTCTTCCGTCCCCGACGAGAATGAAGGTCTTCGCCCCCGTCGCGACGATCTTCTCTCTTGCCAGGGCGCCGCCGAGTCCCTTGATGGCGTCCAGATAAGGGGTTACCTCGTCCATGCCATCGATGGCCAGATCGACTCCATCGGCCGAGAGATCGATCAGCGGGATGCCTAGCCCTTGCGCTAGCGCCGCTGTGTCGTTAGAGGTCGGGACGGCCGTGATCCTGGTCAACGAGCCCTCGCGAAGTCTCCAACCGATGGCCTCCGTGGCGTGGCGGGCAGTGGAACCGCTTCCGAGGCCCAGCACCATCCCGGACTGCACGTGCTCCACAGCACGGAGCGCTGCACTGCGCTTGTCAGCCTCGTTACTGCTGTTCACACTCTGAGAGCGGCCAGCCGATTGCTCACCCTTGCGCCATGTCCCGCAGCCTTGACATTGTACATCGCTTCGGCGATGCAGCCTTCAGGGTCGATAATGAACGTCGAGCGGATCAGTCCCTCGTAGGTGCGGCCATAGTTTTTCTTCTCCCCCCAGGCACCGTAGGCTTTGGCCAGGGTGTTGTCCCCATCGGAGATCAGGGGGAAGGGCAGGCCGTGCTCGGTCCTGAACTTTTCGTGCGATTCCACCGGATCTGGAGAGACACCGACGACGGTGGCGTCGATCTCCTGACGAAGGTCGCGGAAATCGCAGGTCTCTACGGTGCAGCCCGGGGTGAAGTCCCTGGGATAGAAGTACAGGACCACCCATTGGCCCCGTAGGGCGTCGAGGTCCGTGGTGCCATCGGTCGAGGGTTTCTTGAAGCTGGGGGCGAGGTCGCCCGGAGCGAGTCGGTGTCCCATGCCGTAGTGTAGCCCCTGAAGGGATAGAGGGGTCACCCCTTGCACTCTTCTTCGCTCCCTTGCTGGAGATGTGGCGAGGTAGACTGGTTTTTGTGACGCCTATCGTCCTCGCCAGCGGTTCGCCCCGTAGGCGCGACCTCCTTGAGGGTCTTGGCCTGACCTTCGCAGTAGAGCCTGCGGAGGTGGATGAGCGACCCAGGGCCGGCGAAACCCCGGCGGCGCTGGTCGCTCGCCTGAGTTCGGCGAAGGCACAGTGGGGGGTGGACCGCCACCCGGGGGCCCTCGTGATCGCGGCCGACACGGTTGTCGTGATGGACGGACGGGGGCTGGGGAAACCCGTCGATGCGGCCGAGGGGGCGCGTTTCCTCGTTGCCCTCGCAGGCCGGACCCACTCGGTCCTCACGGGTCACACCCTGGCCAGGGATAGCAGGCGTGCCTCCGTTACCGTTCGCACTGAGGTGACCTTCAGGGAGCTCGACCCTGCGGAGATCGGCCGCTATGTGGGGACGGGTGAGGGCCTCGACAAGGCGGGCGGATACGCGATCCAAGGAAGGGGTGCCGCTCTGGTCGAGAGGGTGGAGGGGTGTTACTTTAATGTGGTAGGCCTGAGCCTCTCTACGGTAGTCTGCCTTGCGCGCCGACTGGGGGTCGCCCTTGTCTGATCTCCTCCGCGCTTGGTATGTCCTCCTCGTGTTGGGCCTGATCACCTTTGCGCTCACTGCTCTGGTCGGTAAGGTCCCCCTCGATATCACCAGCGCGATCTCGCTCCCGCACAACCTCCCCTACCGCGTTGGGGTCAACCTGCGCGAGGCTGCAGTGGGACTTGCCGATCGGCGGGCGTTCCAGAGCGAACTCGAGCGACTCAAGAACGAAGTGGAGACGTTGCGTGAGGAGAACCGCGGCCTCGTCCTGGAGATAGAGCGGCTCGGTCAGCTTCTCGAGGTGCGGACTCAGCAATCCCCGGGGGCGGTGATGTCCGTGCCCGTGGTGGGGGTCGGCAGTGGATCCGTCTTCGAGCGGCTCGAACTGGGGCAGGGGGCGAGGTCCGGGGTGGTGCGGGACATGCCTGTCGTCGTCCCGGCGGGCCTGGTCGGCATCGTTACCGACGTGTCGGCTACCCGCGCCCTGGTTCGAACGATCACAGACCCCGAGTCCAGGGTGGGTGTGACCGTTCGCGGCAAGGGGGGGCGAGGGATCGCGATCGGTGAGGTCAGTGGCCGTATCCGTGTGACCGGCTACCGCGCTCAGAGCGCACTCGAGCGGGGAGATTTGGTGGAGACAGCTAGTGAGGGGGGGCTCTTCCCACGGGGGGTGCTCGTCGGGGTCATCGACGAGGTTTTCCCCGCCGACCCTAACGACCTCCAGCAGACGTTCATGGTCCGGCCGGCCGTCGATCTCTCGACCCTGCTCGAGGTAATCCTGATCAGCCCAAGCTAGGTGACGGGCCGGTGCTCTGCTGTCCGGCTAGGTCTCCCTCGGGTACTTACAGGTCTCGCTCGCGAATGGGGTGCGCCTCTATATCACCCTCTTGGGGTTGGCACTTGGGGGTCGTATTCAGCACCTCGAATCTGGATTAGTCGCAGCTTGCGGGGGTTCGGGAGGGGGCCCGAGCTGATGAGGGGATCGTAGCGATGGCCGCTCGAGAGGGGACGAGCACTTTGGTGAAGATGGCACCATCGACAGGCCGTTCGTGGATACGCTCGGCAACGAGTCGACCCTTCCTGTGGCAGGTTGAGACTTCCGTAATCTCCACACCATCTGGAGCCTCTCGCCGCCGGTTTTAGGGTGCCCGGTACCCTGAATGCCGCCTGTCCGGGACGACTGCTCTGGGGGATCATGGACGCGGAGTGGTGTACTACCGAACCTCTTGCCCGACGGGACCTCGGCAAGGTCGTCATCCCAGGGTTCACTTGTAGAGATGGCGTCTGTCATGGAGCCTTCGCGATGCATATGAGGGGCATCCGGGGAACTTTCCGGCAGGTCCGCCAGAACTGAAAGTTGTGAGGAGAAGGTGTCCTGCCACCGAATCAAGATAGTATGGACAGGGCCGGGGAGGTTTTGAGGGAGATGCGGTATCACCTGGCGAGCGCGAGAGTTGGGCGGTCCCTATTCCGCCTGCTCGCTGCCGTTGTCGACGGTGTCGTGAGGCGGTATTGGCTGCTACCGCTGCTACCAGGGCTCTTGGTGCGCCTGCTGGGGGCTGTGGGGGCCCCGGCGCAACCTGCTCCAGTTGCGGATCCTCGGAGCCGAACTGGTCGTCATCAGCCTGCAGATCCCGGACGGGGTCCGGTAGATCGGCAGGAACTGGGGTTGGAGCCTCTCTCCGGTGTTGGGAGCATCTTATCGGAAAGCTTCGAGTTCGACCTCCCGCTCGACGAGGTGCTCCGGCCGATCGGCACCGGCCACAAGGCCCCCGAACGCAAGGGCACTAACAGCCGTATTGCCTCCCTTGTTTGCGGACCCACGTTGTCGATGTCGGTTGTGCAGAACTCTCCAGCTTTGCCATGAAGTCGGCTGGCGGCTCTGTATGAATCCCGAAGTAGTCTCCGAGCTACTCGGGTACTACCGAGTCATGATTCTGAAGGAGGGAGTCAGTGGCCAACACTATCACAGCACACATTAATCAGGTGGGCCCCACCACGTCGCAGGGCGAGATTCGGGGTCATACCGTGCTCATCGACCGGCCCCGGGCAAAGGGGGGCGAGGATCGGGGCGCAATGGGTGGGGAGTACCTGCTTGTCGCGCTCGGCGGCTGCTTCAATAGCAACCTATTGGCCGCGATCCACGCCCGCGGAGCAGCTATCGCCAATATCCACATTGCCCTTGAGGGGACGCTGGAGGGGACCCCTCCGCGCTACACCAGGATCCACATGGCGGTCGCGGCCGACTATGAGGATCGCGCCCTCATGGAGAGGCTCATCGCTATCTCGGAGCGGTCCTGCATCGTCGCCAATACTCTCAAGGATACTCTGCAACTGACCGTCTCGGTGGGCGAGAGGGCTCCGGCCAATTGAGGTCCGGTCGGGGACCGTCGCGGGTCACGGCAGTGAGCACCGGCCAGAAGACCCTATCTCCCCGATCGGGTCGAATTTTACTTCTGAGTAGCCGGGAGGGGGGCTCGCCGGTCTCGGTACCTTACTGCCTCGTTCCAACCCTGGCGAGGGTAGTCTCCTCGTCCATGACCAGGGGGATGATGACTGGGGTACGGAGTTGGGTCGCCCTGGACAGACCCCGGGTCGGTAGGAGCGGTGGGGAGACGGCCGCTAGGTGCGGGTTGCTCAACCGTTCGGCTTCACCACTAGGTTGACGAGCCTTCCAGGAACCACGATCTCGCGTACGAGGCTGCTGCCCTCAAGATACCGTGACACATTGTGCTCGGCCTTGGCAGACGCGAGCACCTCCACCTCGTCGGCGCCGGCGGGAACGGTGATCTGGCCTCGCAGCTTGCCGTTCACCTGCACCGCCATGTTGATGGAGTCGGTGTCGAGTGCGGTCTCGTCATACCCCGGCCAGCTCTGGTCGTGGACCGAGCCCTCGTGGCCGCTGCGCTCCCACAACTCCTCAGTGATATGGGGGGCGATCGGCGCCAGCAGGAGAAGGAGGGATTCGACCGCCTCGCGCCAGACCGCGGTCTCGACCAGGGAGGTACTCTTCGCTCTGACCATGACATTTAGGAGGGTCATGAGTTCGGCGATGGCGGTGTTGAAGCTGAAGCCCCGGAGGTCCTCGGTAACCTCCCTGATGGCGTGATGGACCGCCCTCCTGAGCTCCTTGAGATCCCCGTAGCCGGTTGGTCCGCTATTCGCTGCGGGCTCTGTTACTAAGGCCCAGGTACGGTTCAGAAAGCGGGTGACGCCCTCGATTCCCTGCGAGTTCCAGGGGCCGCCTTGGTCCCAAGGGAAGAGGAACATCAGGTAGGTGCGCACCGTGTCGCTCCCATAAGTGGCTATTAGTTCGTCGGGGTCGATGACGTTGCCTCGCGACTTGGACATCTTCTCGTTGTCCTCGCCTAAGATCATCCCCTGGTTGCGGAGCCGCAGGAATGGCTCGTCGTGGTCGATTAGACCCAGGTCCCTCATCACCTTGGTAAAGAACCGGGCGTACATCAGGTGGAGGATCGCATGCTCGATCCCTCCCGTATAGGTGTCGACCGGGGCCCAGCGCTTCACCAGGTCTGCGTCTATCGGCCCATCGCTCTTGAAGGGCGATAGGAAACGGAACCAGTACCATGAGGAGTCCATGAACGTATCCATCGTGTCGGTCTCGCGCCTCGCGGTGCCGCCGCAGTGGGGACACTCCGCGTTCAGGAAGGCCTCGTGATGTCTGAGGGGCGACTCGCCCGTGGGCATGAACTCGACATCCTCGGGGAGTAGCACCGGGAGGTTCTCCTCCGTTTCCGGCACGATGCCGCACGCATCGCAATACAGCATGGGGATCGGGGTGCCCCAGTAGCGCTGCCTCGAGATCAGCCAGTCGCGCAGCCGGTAGGTGACCTCACCTTGCCCGAGACCATTCTTCTCAAGGTAGTCGATGGCAGCGGCGATGGCCGGACTGTTGCGCCCCTTCTCGCCATTATGCACGGTGCCGTCGATCGGGCCCGAGTTGATCATCACACCCGGACCGATGTAGGCCTCCCTTAACTCCTCGACGACTATCCTGTCCACGCCGGTCGGGCGGACCACGGGGATGATATCGATTCCGAACTGGCGGGCGAACTCGAAGTCGCGCTGGTCCCCATAGGGCACCGCCATGATGGCTCCTGTGCCGTAGGTCATCAGGACGTAGTCGGCGATCCAGATGGGAATCCGCTCGCCGTTGACGGGGTTGACGGCGTAGGCGCCTATGAACTCGCCCGTCTTCTCGCGCCCTTGGGCCTGGCGATCGATCTCGCTGGCGAGCGCTGCCCGCTTTACATAGGCATCGACAGCGTCCCTGCGGTCGGGGGTAGTGAGTTTGTCAACCAGGGGATGTTCCGGTGCGAGGACCATGAATGTGGCCCCCCACAGCGTATCCGGTCGGGTGGTGAAGACCACGATGTCATCGCCCCGCTCGCTCTTGAAGGTGATGGACGCGCCGTCGCTCCGGCCGATCCAGTTGGTCTGCATGATCTTGACCCGTTCCGGCCAGTCGAGCTTGCTGAAGTCCAGCAACTCCTCCGCATAGTCGGTGATCTTGAAGTGCCACTGGGGCATCAGGCGCTGCTCGACCAGAGCGCCGGAGCGCTCTCCGCGCCCGTCGATGACCTGTTCGTTGGCTAGTACGGTCTGATCCACGGGATCCCAGTTGACGAACGACTCCTTGCGGTAGGCGAGCCCGCATTCAAACATCCTGAGGAAGAACCACTGGTTCCACCGGTAGTACTCAGGATCACAGGTGGCAAGCGTCTTCGACCAGTCGAATATGGCCCCCATCTGTTTGAACTGTCGCCTCATGTGGTCCATGCGTTCGTAGGTGAGGTGGGCGGGGTGGATGTCGCTACTACCCTCGCGCGCCGCCTGGATAGCCGCATTCTCGGCCGGTAGGCCGAAGGCGTCGAAGCCCATCGGGAAGAACACGTTGTAGCCACTCATACGCAGGAACCGAGCCGCTGCGTCGGCCGGGGCCACGGCCCACCAGTGGCCCACGTGGAGGTTTCCGGAGGGGTAGGGGTACATTGTCAGGAAATAGTATTTGGGCCTATCATGATCGAAGAGGTCGACCGCATTGCTCTGCGTCTCCTCCCACCTGCGTTGCCATTTCGGCTCGATCTGGTGCGGGTTATGGCGGGAACTTCTGTAGTCCCCCGCGGCCTCCTTGGTGTCGGTCATGTCGTCTCCAAGTCTACATGGTGCGGACAGATCCGCTTCGCATGGGCAAAAAAAACCGACCGGCTCGGGTCGGGGATCAGAGGCAGGCTGCGAATCCTAGCTAGCGCTTCGACCCCCTAGGTTCCTGTAGTCGCTGATCGGATCCTGATCTGACCATAGGTCCAGGGTAGTGGGTGGACCGAGTCGGTGTCAAACCCTTTAACCGTTGTCGGCACGGTTCAGGCTCAGGCCTCAGATGGAGTGGGTGACGGCCTGTGAAAGGCCGACAGTTGCGCCGAGACCGCTCGAGGTCGGCGTCGGGAGGTAGGTTCTCCATGTCCCACGGCGGGAGGGTAAGGATCTCCCGCAGCGCCACTCGGCACCGCCCGAGCATGTCCGGCCATTCGCTCGTGCCGGTCGTCACGTGGCGAACGGAGGACAGCGGCTCCGAGAGTGCAGAGGGGGACCGTAGGAGCCGGTCTCGGCGTCTGGGTAGATTGTGGAGGCGGTACCGGTGATCTGCCGCACCATCCTCGCCCTGACAGTTGCCCGCTCATGGTGGTCGTCCCGTCGGATCCTTGGAGCGAACATCTTTGTGACGCAATAGACGCTGTATAAGACCTGCCGCTCAGGGCCGGTGTCACGCGGACCCGGCGGGTTGCAGGCCAAGGGTTACACTGGACGGACCGTCGATCCCGACTAAGGGAGGAATCATGGACTATGACATCGTTGTGATCGGCTCCGGCCCGGGAGGGTATCACGCCGCCATCCGCGCCGCGCAGCTGGGCATGAAGGTGGCCTGTGTTGAGAAAGGGTCAATGGGGGGGGTATGCCTCAATGTCGGATGCATCCCGACCAAGGCTCTGCTGCACGTGGCTCACGAGCTGCTCGAGGCCCGCCATGCCAAAGCGTACGGTATCGACTTTGGGGAGCCGATGATCGACCTAGCCGCGGTGGGGGCCTGGAAAGATAGCGTTGTGCGCAAGATGACCGACGGCGTCGGCCTGTTATTCAAGGGGAGTAAGGTCGAGTCGATTAAGGGAGAGGCGGTCTTCACCGGAAGCCACGAGATCCAGATCGGTGATCGACGCCTCACTGCAGAGAGATTCATCGTCGCCACGGGGTCCCGCCCTATCCAGATTCCCGGCTTTGAGGTCGATGGCGACGTGATTGTTGACTCGACCAGTGCCCTCATGGTTGCGGGGGTGCCCGAGCGATTCCTGGCTATCGGAGGCAGCGCCATCGGGCTTGAATTCAGCGACATCTACAATGCGTTCGGGAGCGAGGTCACCGTGGTCGAGTTGCTCGACGAGATCAATCCGGCAGGTGATCGAGATGCGTCTAGGGAGTTGCGGAAGAGCCTGGAGCGGCGCGGTATTCGGGTCAGGACTTCGACGAGGGCTGTAGGCCAGAAGAGGTCCCGCAAGGGGATCGAGGTCGAGCTCGAGGGTGAAGAGGGTAAGCGGGAGAAACTTCTCGTCGACAAGATTCTCGTGGCTGTCGGGCGCCGCCCCAATGGGGAGGATCTTAATCTCGAGACTATCGGAGTGCAGGTCGAAGACTCCGGGTTCGTTCCTGTCAACGATCACCTGCAGACGAGTCTGCCCCACATCTACGCGATCGGTGACTTGGCTCGTCCCCCGCTCCTGGCGCACAAGGCCATGAAGGAGGGCCTAGTCGCTGCTGAGCACGCCTCGGGCTTGCCCTCAGCCTACGATACGGTCGTCCCCGCCGTGATTTACACCCGCCCGGAGTTGGCGAGCGTGGGCATGACCGAGCAGGAGGCGACCGAGGCCGGATACCGGGTCAGGACGGGTCGGTTCCCGCTAAGCGCTTCCGGCAGGGCCGCCACCCTTGACACGGACGAGGGGGTGATTAAGGTCATCGCAGATCGGGAGACGGACCTGCTGCTCGGTTTTCACATGGTCGGCCCGAACGCTGGCGACCTCGTGGGCGAGGCGGCCCTAGCTATTGAGATGGGTGCTACGCTCGAGGACATCGCCCTCACCCAGCACGCTCACCCCACGCTTGCCGAGGGGATCATGGAGGCGGCGGAGCACGCCCATGGGAGGGCGATCCACATAGCGAATAGAGGCCAGCCAAGCCCTAGGCCTTCTCTCTGAGACATCGTCGGTGGAGTAAGCTTGCATAGCTTAGCCTGCTCCTACTGACAATCCCACAGGAATAAGGTTCAAGTGGTGTATTCGGCGTTGATCTGGACGTATTCCGCACTCAGGTCGCAGCCCCAAGCCGAGCCCGATCCCTCTCCGGCCGCTAGGTTGATCTCGATAAGTACGTCATTCTCTTTCATAGCCCCGGACAATGCCTGCTCGTCGAAATCCTGGCGAGCACCGTGGTAGACAGTGGTGCCTTGCAGAGAGATGTGCAGGTTGGCCTGATCGGAGACCACACCCGAGGCCCCCACCGTTGCCAGGATGCGACCCCAGTTGGGGTCGTTGCCATGCGCGGCGGTCTTTACGAGCGGACTAGCCACGACGGCCCGTGCTGCGCGTCGGGCCTCCTCAGGACTGCGACCACCCCGCACCTGGGCGATGATGAGTTTGGTCGCCCCCTCGCCGTCGCGGGCCAGCTTCTCTGCCAAGCGGCGACAGACGGCGTCGAGCGCGTCGGCAAATTCCTGCGCATCCGCACTTAGTTGATTGCTCGACATCAGCACCGCCATGTCGTTCGTCGACATGTCGCCGTCGACGCTCACTTGATTAAGGCTCCTGTCGACGACGCCAGGCCACAGGTCTCTCAGGGGGTCCTGCGGGATGGAGGCGTCGGTGACCACGAAGGCTAGCAGGGTGGCCATATTCGGGTGGACCATCCCGGAACCCTTAGCAACTCCGACGATGCGCGCCCCGTTGCGGAGGGTGGCAGCCACCTGCTTGGTGCAGGTGTCGGTGGTTAGAACCGACTCGGCGAAGGCGTCGCTGTCGGCTTCCAGACTCGTAGTAAGCCTGGGGAGGCCTTGGCGGATGTTGTCGATCGGCAGGGGGACTCCGATGACGCCGGTGCTGGCGGTCAGGACGGACTGTGACTTGGGTAGTTCGAGGGCGCTGGCAGTGAGATCGGCGAAATCCTCGTTGTTCCTGATCCCGCGGTCGCCGTTCGCGCAGTTCGCATTCCCGGAGTTGACCGCGACGGCCTGGATCGGCTGGCCGGTTTCGTAGTGGGCCCGGTTGCGTGACACACACGGTGCCCTGACCCGGTTCTCGGTGCTCACAAGTGCCCAGTAGAGCGGTTGTGGAGAGTAGATTAGGCCTAGGTCGGGGCGACCAGATGGCTTGATGCCGGCCTTCACGCCGGCCATTTCGAACCCTGAGGGGAGCTTCACGGCCAGCCTCCTGCGAGCGCGAGGCCGAGCGTCTCGTCGAGGCCGAAGGCGGCGTTAAACCCCTGGACGGCCTGCCCCGCGGCCCCCTTGCCGAGGTTGTCGATGGCAGCGAAGGCGATCACGGACCCGGTCCTCGGATCGAACCGTACCGAAACGAGTACGCGGTCACTTCCGGTGACCGCTTTGGTTGTAGGGAGTTGGGGTTGGACATGAATCAGGGGATCTCCTGCATAGTACTCCAAATATAACCCGAGGAGCCCATCGCCATCGAGGGAGTTGTTCTCGGGGCGGGTGACGCACGTTGCAAGGATGCCCCGCGTCATCGGCACCAGGTGGGGCGTGAAGGTTACGGTCGGTCCGGGCCCCTCGGTGTGGGTGGAGAGCGACTTGCCCATCGCGGTGACCCTGCCCAGCGTGGCCTCGATCTCGGCGATGTGACGATGCTCGCCCCCGACCTTGTAAGGGCGCGCGTTCTCATTCAGCTCCGAAAAGTGGAAATCCTCGGCCACTCCCCGACCGGCGCCGGAGGCCCCCGTTATCACGGAGGTGTTGACCTCAGGCCCCAGCAGGCTCTCGGCGGCCAGCGGTGCCAGTGCCAAGCTCACGGCGGTGGCGTTGCAGCCCGGTGCAGCGACGATAGCGGCCCCGCACAGCTCCTCGCGGTGGAGCTCGACCAGACCGTAGCGGGCCTCGGGGAAGAGCTCTGGGTGGGGGTGCTCGACGCCGTACCAGCGAGCGTACTGCGAGGGGGGGATGCGGAAGTCGGCGGAGAGGTCGATGACGGACGCACCCACACTGCGTGCCTGGGCGACGAGTGGTGCGGTGGCCCGGTGGGGGGTGGCGCAGAAGACCACATCGCTCCTCTCGATGACCTCATTCTGCGCTGAGAAGGTGAGGTCTGTGAGACCGGCGAGTTGGGGCCAAGCGGCAGTCGCAAGTCGGCCGACGTGCTGCCTCGTGCCGAGCCCCCTAATCTCTACCTCGGGGTGTCGCAGTAGCCGCTCGATGAGGCCGGCGCCCCCGTAGCCACTCGCGCCGAGGATTCCGACTCCGATGCTCATGACCGCACCCCGTCGGAGAGGAGGAGGGCGAGGACGGCCTTATGGGCGTGTAGCCGGTTCTCCGCCTGATCGAAGACCCTGCTGCGGGGGTGGTAGATTGTCTCCTCCACACACTCCTCCCCGTAGTGAGCAGGGAGGTCGTGCATGAAGATTCCCCGGTGGCTTAAGTCCTCGAGCCAGTCGGGGGTGATGGTATATCCCGCAAAAGCACTGCGGCGGGTCTGGGCCTCCTCCTCCTGTCCCATCGAGACCCAGACATCGGTATAGAGGATGTCGGCGCCGTGGGCCGCTTCGCGAGGGTCGCGGGTGATGGTGACATCGGCCCCGCTGGCTAGGACCTTGGCGAGGAGGTTGGGGTCGGGATCGAACCCCTCTGGGCAGGCGACTGTAAGGCTGGTGCCAGCATGCATGGCAGCGAGGAGGTGGGAATTGCAGACGTTGTTACCGTCGCCTACGTAGGTGATCTTGAGCCCCTCGAGGGATCCAAACTCTTCGTACAGGGTCAGGTAGTCGGCTAGGAGTTGACAGGGGTGTACCAGGTCCGAGAGGCCGTTGATGACGGGGACGCACGCGTGTTCCGCCAGCTCCACGAGCGTATCGTGACCGTAGGTGCGGGCCATGATACCGTCGACCCAGCGCTCTAAGTTTTTTGCCACATCCCGGATGGTCTCGCGCACCCCGATACCGATGAAGTTCTGGCTGAGCAGGACGGAGTGGCCGCCGAGTTGCATCATCGCGATGTCGAAGGTCGAGCGGGTTCTCAGCGACTGCTTTTCAAAGATCATGGCGAGGGTCATGTCGGCCAGAGGCTTCGGTCGCCGACCCCGTTTCCAACCTCGCTTGAGTTCGAGCCCGGTGGCGAGAAGTGTTGCGAACTCCTCGCCGCTGAGCTCTCCGAGGGTGAGTAGATCTCTCCCGGTGAGGCTGGACTGTAGCTGCATAGGGGCCTCCTGCCGCGCCCGCTTCGGCGCAAAAACAGGTTTCGACTGTACCACGGTGATCGGTGGGAGGCTTCAGACGCTTGAGTGAAGCCCGAGGAAGCTACCGGTATCCAGCCCTAAGCGTCGCACGACTGGAGGTGGACCTTGAAGCGCGAGCCGGAGGTGGGTCGGGGCTCGTGCCGACAGTAGGAGCTTGGGAGGGTGGTCGACTCACCGCGTAGGGGCCGGTGGCTGACCACGTTCGAAGACCGCTGGTGAGGGCTGTGTTTAGGGGGGACCTAGAAGCTGTGGGCATAGACCGGCGGGCGGGGGTCTCGCAGACAACTCTCATAACTGGGGGTGTTAGACTACCTCAGCTATGAAGAGATTTGCCCTCCTCGCCCTGGTGGTTCTCGGCGTGCTGGCCCTGACGCTGGTTCGGCCGACTGCTCAGGAGCAGAGATCCACGATTGTCTTCGTCGATTCCCAAGCTGCTATCAACGCCCATCCAGCGGGGCAGGCCGCCAGCGACCTCCAGGCGCAGGCCCGGGAGGAGATCGGTCTGATTAGCGCCGACATCGATGCGCTCAACCGGAGGGCGCTTGAGGGCCAGGAGCTCAGCTCCGCCGAGCGAGGACGCCTCCAGGTGCTTATTGCCACCCTCGAGGCTGTTCAAGAGCGCTATCAGTCGGACATTGCGACCACCGCCCAACCCGCCCTCGACCGAGTGAATGCGGTCATCCGAGAGCTGGCCATGGAGAACAACTACACCATCGTGCTCGACGCCGTGGTGGCCTCTAATGGTCTTGTCGTGTTTGCCCAGGACGGGCTCGACATCACCCCGCTAGTCCTCGAGCGGATCCGTCAGGCAGGGCCCTAGGCCCGTCTGTCGGCCTCCACCCCTCCAGATCGGCAACGACCTACCGGCCTCCCAGGCTGCTCGCCGAGTTGGTCGTCATGTGTTTGCGAGGGTGGCCCGATCATCATCGTCTAATTCTGCCCGGTCAAGCAGATCCGGCCTGCGCTCCCGGGTGCGCAGTAGGGCTTGGTCGCGGCGCCAGCGAGCTATGTTGGCATGGTGTCCGGTCAGCAGAACCTCGGGCACCCTCGCTCCCCGGTGCTCCAGTGGCCGGGTGTACATTGGGTGGTCGAGCAGACCGGTGGTGAACGAGTCCTCCTGGTGGCTCCGCTCATCTCCTAGCACCCCCGGTAGCAGGCGGGCGGTGGTCTCGATGAGTGCTAGGGCTGCCACCTCGCCCCCCATAAGCACATAGTCCCCGAGGGAGACTTCGCGGTCGACAAGCGCTTCGACCCGCGCGTCGAAACCCTCATACCGCCCTGCCAGGAGGCAGAGGTGTCTCGCCTGCGCGAACCTCTCCGCGAGTCTCTGGTCTAGTGGGGTGCCGGCGGGGCTGAGCAGGATTACCTCGTCCGGTGGCTCGGCCTCGGCCCGGACCTCATCGATCGCTGCGGCTGCAATGTCGACGCGCACGACCATCCCGGCCCCCCCGCCGTAGCAGGTATCGTCTACCCGGTTGCTTCTATTTCCGGCGAAGGTCCGGAGGTCGCGCACCCGCAGTTCGAGGAGCCCCCGCTCGACAGCCCGTCCCAGGAGAGCCTCCTCCGTCCAGGGGGAGATCAACTGGGGGAACAGGGTGTACAGGGTGAAGATCATCTGCCGTCGAGGAGCCCGGTCGGAGGGTCGGCAACCTCGACTCTGTCAGCCCTTAAGTGGACATAAGGGGCTGCCAGCGGGAGGAGGAGTTCCCCTCGGGTTGTGGCGACTCGGAGGAGCGACTGACCCCCGGCGTCGACCAGACCGGTCACCTCGCCTAATGGGTCCCCCTCTACCTCGACCGGGAGTCCGGGCAGGCTCGCAACGTAGACGCTGCCGACCGGTGCGGGTGGCAGCGCTGCCGGATCGGCGAAGACCTCACGGTCGACTAGGGTGCGTGCCCGGTCTGGGTGGGCCACGCGGTTAAGGTAGACGATGAGGTGGTGCCCCTGGGGCCGGACCATCCTGATTCCGACGTTGCCAAACCCTTCAACCCCCACCTCGGCGAGTTCGATCATGGCGCGGGCCTCCGCCGGGCCGTGGGGGTAGAATCTCAGACCCCCCTCGAGTTGATAGGTCCGTCCCAGCCGACCGATCGAAAGGAGCGTAGCGGTGTCGAAGGGGAGCAGGGAAGCCTCCCGAGTCTAGTCGATTAGTTGGATCTCGACCCGCTGGCGACCGTCGGAAGCGGCTCGGGCTAGGGTGCGGATACTGTTGATGATGCGCCCACCACGCCCTATGATCCGCCCCGCATCCTCCGGTGCGCAACGGATTTCGATGCGCACGCTGCGACTGCTGTGCTCCGCCTCGATCTCAAGCTTGTCAGGTTCCCCGACGAGGTTGTAGACGATGAACGTGACCAATTCCTGCAGCACAGTGACTCCCGCCTCAGGTCTCGGCGGCACGCCTCTGGAAGCCAGCTCGGCGCTGCGCTAGGACCGAGGGCACCTCGACCCCTGCCTGCTGAAACAGGCGCAAGGCCGTATCCGACGGCTGGGCTCCCTGCGAGAGCCAGTAGGTCGCCCGCTCCACGTCGATCTTTAAGGGGGTATCGGTGGTTTTTCTAGGGTCATAGTGGCCGAGCGATTCGATGTAGTCGCCGTCGCGCTTCTTGCGTGCGTCGGCCACGACTAGCCGGTAGTGTGGATTCCGTTTTGAGCCCATTCGCATCAAGCGAATCTTGACCATGTGCTCTTTCCCTCCATGTCCACAATATACGCCGGTCGGGCTCATACCCGCCGGAAAACTCCTTATCCTAGCATCTAGGCTTCGCTTAGGGAAAGCCTCTGCCGCGTCCCGGGCCGCGACGTCCGAGCTGCTTCATCATCTTTTTCATCTGCTCGTAGTTCTTCATGAGCCGGTTCACATCCTGCACCGTCGTCCCGGAGCCGCTGGCGATACGCTTGCGGCGGCTGGCGTTCAGCAGCCGCGGCTTCCCCCGTTCCTCATCGGTCATGCTTGAGATGATTGCCTCCACTTGGAGGATCGTCCGTTCGTCGATGTCCACACCTGCAGGAAGCGTCCGTCCGGTGCCTGGGATCATCTTGAGGATGTCGGTGATCGACCCCATCCGCTTGAGGCGCCGCATCTGCGTAAGCATGTCCTGGAGGGAGAATCTAGAGAGGCTCGTCAGTTCAGCCTCATCGTCCCCCTCCAGCTCTGTTGCCTTCTCGATCAGGGTGAGCACGTCTCCCATCCCAAGGATGCGCCCCGCGATCCGGTCGGGGTGGAACGGCTCGAGGCCATCGAGCTTCTCGCTCGTGGTGGCGAAGAGTATCGGCTTGCCCGTGACGTGTTTGGCCGACAGAGCCGCTCCGCCCCGCGCGTCGCCATCGAGCTTCGTCATCACTAGGCCGGTCACCCCCACCCGCTCGTCGAAGGCGCTCGCAACGGGGAGGGTCTGCTGACCGGTCATGGCGTCGACGACGAGGAGTCTCTCGGTCGGCTCGACCGCTGAGCAGAGGTTCGCTAGGGCGTCCATCATCTCCTCGTCGACTTGGAGCCGGCCTGCGGTGTCTACGATCATCAGGTCCCGGAAGTCCTGCCTCAGCAGGGCGTCTAGTCGTTCGCGAGTGCGGCTCGGGGACTCGTCGTTCTCGACCTCAAGGATGGGCACGCCGACCTTGCTCGCCAACACTCGGAGTTGCTCACGGGCGGCGGGACGCTGCGTATCCGCAGCGACGAGCAGCGGCCTCCGGCCCTGACCCTTGTAACGGTAGGCCAGCTTACCGGCGGTGGTGGTCTTCCCGGCACCCTGCAGACCCATGAGGAGCCAGACGTTCCCGTCGCTATTTAAGCTGGGCAGTTGAGCCTTAGAACCCAGGGTCTCGATCAGTTCTTCGTGCACGATCGAGATGACGCGCTGGTCCGGCGTGAGCGACATCAGCACATCTGAGCCGACAGCCTTCTCCTGCACATTCTTGACGAAACCCCTCGCCACCTCGAGATTGACATCCGCCTCGAGGAGTGCGATCCGGACCTCTCGAAGGGTGGAGCGGACCCCCGCCTCGGTGAGTTTCCCCCGCCCCTGGAGATTCTCGAAGATGCTCTGGAGTCTATCGCCTAGGCTCTGAAACATGGTCGTTGCAGCTGGGATTTCTAGCTGACACACAGGGTAGCGGATAGGTTGGCCAGGGTCAAGAGGACCTCATCACCCCCCTCTGGGGGTGGTAGACTCCGGTATATGCGCGGGTACCGCTTCATGGTCCGACCTGTCGACGCTCTCCGCTGCGGCGGGCGCGACCGCTTCTCGGGGTGCAGTTGGTAGTGACCGTCGTTGCCAGGTTCGCGGTCGCGGACCTGTCCCGGCAAGAGGTGCTGGAGGCAGAGACAGACCGGCGCTATCTGTGCGGCGACGGAATGAGATGTTCGGCGGTGGGATGAAGCGAATCCTCCTCTGCTTGATCTGTACCCTTGGTCTCCCGATGAGACGCCTGCTCACCCTGGTCCTCTGTATCCTGGTCTGTCTGGGGGCGGCCTCGGCTCAGGTTGAAGACCTGCTTGACCGGGCCCGGACCATCGCGGTTGAGGCCCTGGAGACCGAACTCGTCGCCTCACCCGATCAGAACCTGTGGCGCGACGCCATCGCTCTGGGGCGCGAGGCCTACGCCCAGGCCCCCGAGGATCTCTCCGTGCTGCGGTTCATGGCGCGCATCCACAGCTACGTTCACTGGCATATACGGGCTTGGGAGTTCTGGGTCGCCTACTTCGAGGCGGGTGGCACTCTCGAGGACCCGGTCGACCTCGTGCCGCCTGAGGTCCCCTCTGGCGAGCTGTTCACCGAGGCCGCCACAGAGCTGGGATTCGCCCGATACGAAGCGGGATTGAAGGAGGAGGCTCTCCTCTTCTACCTCGGGGTCTTAGAGTGGTTTCCAGCGCACCGCGAGGCGCTGGCCTGGACCGCACGCATCCTCTTCGAGCAGGCCCGTTCCGCCGAGGGATTGCCCTACTGGGAGCGCCTCTTCGCGCTCGACCCAGACGATCCGGGCGTCCGCTACTATCTGGACCGGACCCGGGAGAGGATCGCCTTCGGGTTGGAGGCGAGCGACGCCTTCCAGGCCGGCCTCCAGGCTTACGAGGCGGGTCAGTTGGTCGAGGCCTTGGGCCGGTTCGAGGCGGCCCTAGCTGCCAACGATGGGTTTGCGGACGCTTCCGTGTGGGCCGGCAGGACTAGTCTCGAGTTGGGCCAGCCCGAGCAGGCACGTCGCCACTGGAGCCGGGCGCTGGCCCTCGACCCAGGCGATGAGGGGGCAGCCTACTTCCTGGAGGTGGCCGAAGCCCAGGTCGCCTGGGGTGTCGAGGCCGCAGAGGCCTACTATCTCGGGCAGATGCTCTACGAGCAGGGAGATCTCGAAGCGGCTGCCGAAAGCTTTGTCGCCGCGACCCGTAGCAATCCCGACTACCTCGACGCCTGGGTGTGGGCTGCGAGGAGCAACCAGGAGACCGAGAGGTTTGCGGAGGCGATCTACTACTGGCAGGGCGTCTTGCGCCGCGACCCCGGGGACCGACGGGCTGGCTATTTCCTGGGCTTGGCGGAGCAGCAGTTAATCTATGGGGTGGAGGCGGCTCGAGCCTTCGTCGAGGCCGTGGCCGCCTTCCGGGCTGCAGATTTCGAGACCGCTGAGGCCTACTTCCAGGAGGCGGTCGAGCACAACACCGAGTTCGCCGAGGCGTACGGCTGGCTGGGCCGCCTGTATTTCGCCCAGGCCAACTACCTCGAGGCGGCCAGGTACTACGAGTTGGCTCTGGCGTTGGAGCCGGAAAACAACGACTACCGCTACTTCATGGAGGAATCTCTCCGGCTGACCATTCCGTGACGGGTCGGGCAGAGAGGGCGTTTGACCCGTTTTGGGCGGAAGGCTGGTAGGGAGAGGTTCCTGAGACAGGCCGCTCCAGCCTCCTCCTGGCACACCCACCCCTGCTCGCCGCCCCCTTCTCGAGGCGCCGTATCGGAACCGGCCGATCAGCACGGGGGTTCAGCCCGAGTCGCTACCGAGCTGAGGTGGCGATAACTCGGTCAGAGTCTGCTTGAGGAGCCCGGCGGGGCAGTGGTCCGTGGTGGCCCGCCTCGATCGCTCGAAGTCCTGGTGGCGGTTCGCAATAGCGACACCAACGAAGTGGTGTTGCCGGACCTCAACCTGCCCGGCAGCCCAGGTGTTCGTGGCCGATCTCAAGAACCTCGGTTGGAATCGTCCTCAAGCCTAATCGCCTGTGAGGATCTCTGGTGAGTCCGGCTGGGGTTTCGACCCCCCGGCCTCGGAGGCGCTGTGCTCGCTGGGCGGGCTCCCGCTCAGCCCTCTTCTTGAGACGGGGGGAGCGGTTCTCCCCCATGTGTACGCCAAGTCTAGTGCTGCCCCAGTCCGGTACGGTACATTGCTAAGGTATTGTCTAGCCCGGTCGCTGGGTCGAAGCCCACCTCGCTGCCTGCCATGGGTGGGGACGGGAGTCAGGTTGCAGGCTGGGAGCGGAAGATGGTGCGCCCGACAGGATTCGAACCTGTGACCTCTCGCTCCGGAGGCGAACGCTCTATCCAGCTGAGCTACGGGCGCTTGAGATTAGATACGGAAGGTAGCATCACTTTCAGGAGGAAGTCAAGCTCATGAGATTTACGCGACGCACCAACTCGATCATCATGTGGCTCATCGCTGTAGGGCTGCTTTTGGGGATGATCATCACCTTCACCCCGGCGCTGGGAAACTTGGCCGGTATTCTCACAGGAAGAAGAGGGGAGACCGGCAACGCGGCGCTCCTCATCAACGGTAACCCGATCAGCGAGCTCGAAGTGGCGCGGGCACAGTCTAGGCCCCCGTTCAATATGGTCACCGAGGGGGAGGTGGCCCGGGACCTGGAGCTGTTTGTCCTGGAGAGCCTTATTCAGCAGGAGGTCCTCGACCAGGCCGCCGCCCGGGTGCGGGTCGGTTCGGGTAGGGTCCGTCAGGAGGTTAACCGGTTCCGCGAAGCCCGGGGTGTCTCTGGGCGCCAGAACGATCAGGCCTACCTCCAAATCATTAACAGTTTGGGCTTCACCGATCAGACCTTCAGGGCTTATATGCGCGAGCAGATCCGGAGGCAGAGCTATCAGGATAGCCTCACCGAGGATGTCGATGTTACCGAGGAGGAGATCGCCTCCTACTACGAAGTCAACAGTGACTCCTATCGGATCGAAGCACAGATCCGGGCCCGCATGATCGTGGTCGGCAGCCCCGAACTAGCCCAGGAGTTAAGGGAGCGCGCCAGCGCCGGCGAGGGCTTCCAGGATCTGGCGTCCGAGTACTCTCTCGAGCGCGCCGACCGTGGCGGTGCTCTGGGGGCGCCCCAGGGGTCGACGGATCCGCTGCCCGTCGGCCGCGCCGCGCTGCCCGTTGCTGTGGCCAACGCGGCTTTCGCCCTCGAGGGCGCCGGGATCACAGGGGTTGTCGAGAGTACCGAACGCTACTACCTCATCGCAGTGGAGGAGTTTATCCCCTCCGAGCAGAGGCCGTTCGAGGAGATTCGCGAGGAGGTTCGCGAAGATGCCCTCGAACTTAAGCGCGCAGAGGTCCTTGAGGATGGCCTGCGCCAGCTCCGGCTCGATGCTGAGATCACGATCCCCGAGAACAGCTTCTACAGCTTTGATAACCCCGTTGTAGCGCGCGTCGGCGCTGCCGAGATTCGCGAGGCCGAGCTCGTGTATGCGACCTATGACAATCAGCAGATCCAGCGGGCCCTCAGCCCCGACCTCGCCCCGCTGATCGTCCAGCTCTTCAAGCCGAACGTCCTCGAACTGCTTATTGAGCAGGAGCTCGCCATACAGGGGGCGGATCTTCTTGAGCCCACCTTTATCGGCCCGCGCGCCCTGGTTGCGCAGAGCATCCTTAACTATGTGAGCCGCGACGCCGTAGCGACTGAGGAAGATATCGAACTCTACTATGAAGGGAACCGGGACCGCTTCGCGATCCCGGCTAGTGCGGATGTGATCCAGGTGACCTTCGTCAGTCCCGGGTCTGCTCAGGCCTTCCGTCTTGCCCTCTTGGAGGGGGGCGAGCTTGAGGCGGCCGCCGAGGAGTCAGGCGGTGAGGTCGAGGTGTTAGGTGTCGTCCGTGAGGGTGACCTCCGGCCCGAGTTGGACGACGCTCTATTCTCTACAGATGCGTTTGAGGCTCTCCCCGATGGGGAGCAGGTGCTCTCCGACATCCTGGTTCTCGGGTCGCCAGACCTGGAAGCACTGTTGGGGGGAGGGCTCGACGTCGAGGTGGGGGCCGATCCCTCCACGGAACCTGCCGAGGCCGCCGAGGATCTGGAGTCTACCGGCCTCGCGGTTCTTGTAGCCGTGCGGACCCCGGAGACGTTGCCGCCGCTCAGCGATGTACGCCGGCAGGTCGAGGACGCTGTTCTCACCAGGGAGTCAGGGGAGTTGCGGAGCAGCTGGTTGGATGGGCTCCGAGAGCGATTCGAAGTCGAGAATCTGCTAGCCGAGGTTAGGGCCTCGGCCGTGACCACCCCCGCCCCCAGCGATGTCGAGGGCGTCGAACTGAGTCCCGGAGAGAGAGCTACCCTCGAGGAGTCCCGGACCCTTGCTGCCGAGTTGACCGAGGAGCTGAGAGCGCTATCGATCCGGGACGACCTGAGTACGGAGGAGGGGGCTCGCCTCGACCAGGTGAGGGCGGATCTCGCTGAGGTTCAGGGTGAGATCGTCCGGCTCACCGGTGCCCGGTCCGCGTATGCGGTCCGGGAAGGCGACACCCTCTCCAGCATCGCCAGGGATTTCTACGGTGACAGCAGCCTCTGGGAGGAGATCCTTGCTGCCAACGACTACCTCATCGACGAAGGGGATCTCCTCTTCCCGGGCTTCATCCTGCTTATTCCCGAGCTCTGAGATGGGGGGTCGAAGACCGAGGTCTTGGCGGTAGGCTAGATTTGGACTAGTATGCCTAGAGCCCTCGTCAGCGTCAGCGACAAACAGGGATTGGTCTCGTTCGTGACGGGGCTGGTCGAGCTCGACTTCGAGATCGTCTCCACCGGAGGGACCCTGCGAGCCCTCCACGAGGCCGGGCTCCCGGCGAGGGCGATCTCGGATGCGACGGGGTACCCGGAGATCCTGGGTGGACGGGTCAAGACCCTGCACCCTGCGGTTCATGGTGGGATCCTGGCCCGCAGAACCCCCGAGCATCGGGCGCAGCTTCAGGAGCTAGGTATCCACAGGATCGGTCTGGTCGCTGTGAACCTCTACCCCTTTCGTCAGACGGTGTCCCGCTCTGGCGTGACGCTCGACGAAGCCTTGGAGCAGATCGATATCGGGGGCTCCACCCTGCTCCGGGCGGCGGCCAAGAACCACCCCTCGGTGACGGTTGTCGTCGACCCGGGCGACTATCCTGCCGTGCTGGCCGCCCTTCGCCAGGGTAGGGATCCCGACCGGAGGGCCCTCGCCCGAAAGGCCTTCGCCCACACGGCAGCCTACGACGCGGCGGTCGTCCGCTACCTGGACCTGGGGACCGATCAGCCCGAGACGATCCACCTTACCCTCGAGCGTGCTGCGGACCTCCGCTACGGAGAGAATCCGCATCAGGCGGGGGCCCGCTACCGAGAAGAGGGGCGCGTGGGATTCTGGGATGCCGTAACCCAGCATAAGGGGAAGGCACTCTCCTACCTGAACCTGTTCGATGCCGATACGGCCTACCGGCTCGCGTGTGAGTTCGAGGAGCCCGCCTGCGCCATCGTTAAGCACGCCAACCCGTGTGGGGTTGCAGTAGGGGAGGGGGCCCTTGAGGCCTACCGCCACGCTTTCGCCTGTGACCCGAAGTCGGCTTTCGGCGGCGTGGTGGCGCTGAACCGTCCGGTGGATGAGGTGGTCTCAGAGGCGATTATGGCTAACCCGAAGGCCGACGTGCTGATCTCTCCAGGCTATGCGGACGGCGCCCTCCGGGCCCTGGCCCGGAGGCGGAAGGAGTTCCGGGTCCTCGAGGCACCGGCCCCTGGGCCACCGGGACCGTCGCTGCGCCGGATCGACGGGGGCTTCCTGGTCCAGGAAGCGGACCACGTGCCTCGGGGCCGGCTCGGCTGGCGGGTGGTGACCCGAGAGGAGCCCACCGAGTCGGAGTGGCGCGACCTGGAGATGGCGAATCTGATCTGCGCTTATACCTCGTCGAACGCGGTCGTTCTGGTGGCCGACGGGCAGGCGGTCGGGGTCGGGGCGGGTCAGCAGAGTCGAGTAGATGCGGGTGAGCTCGCTGCGCGGAAGGCGGAGGGTCGGGCCCGGGGCGGTGCCTGCGCCAGCGACGCCTTCTACCCGTTCCGCGATGGGCTCGACGCCGCCGCCGCCGCCGGCGTGGCCGCCGTAATCCAGCCTGGGGGTTCGGTGCGCGATGACGAGGTGATCGCGGCGGCGGATGAGTACGGCATTGCGATGGTCTTCACCGGTCGGCGGCACTTTCGGCACTAACCGGTGCCGAGCACCTGCGCGTAGGTTCCGCCTCGAGGGGAGGTGGCTTTCGTGGCTGCTGGCCCCGGGGATCCTGCTCCCCTGAGAGATGATGGTCGTGTCGACCCCGCGGACGGTGCTGAACCGGTGGCCAATCGGCACTCCTCTCTTCCGTCTGCCCCGATCCGAAGGTTTCTCGCTGCCTTGCCGCATCACCTCCGCCCCACGGACGACATGGCTCTCTAGGAGCCGGGGTTGGGAGCGACCCGAAGTGCCGGAATTTTCACATTAACAATTCCTGAGAGGTCCGCAAGGCGGTCACCAGGGGTAGGCGAGACTCTGCTGCCAGAGGGGTTTTGCGCTTCTCCATTCCTGCTTGGGACCCTGATCATCGAGACGGCATCAGGCCCCGCGGGAGTCTGGTGCTGGTCCTGGTATTATGAAATTTCACTGCTTGCGATAGGTCATGTCACTAGGCTTGATTTTGAGCAGGAGGAATTGATTTTGAGCAGGAGGGAGTGGTAGCCTCAGGCTTAGCGGAAGCCCCAGAAACTTTGGTAGTGATGTGAGATTATCTCACCCCCCTACCAGAGGAGATGCGTACCAGACATTAGCAAAGCCCATGGTATTGGAATTGGTGCCGGTAGGGGGGTGATAATGAGGAGTGAAGGGGCGGTTCTCGAACAGATTTCACCGAGTTGCACCCATATCAGGGGATCGAGAAATCACCTTCCAGACGGGGATAGCTTCATTTTGGAGGATGGCTTGAAGGGGGGGTGAGATAATCTCACCCTACGACCGAAACTTTTAGGTGAAGAAGAGATAATTTAGAGGGGAAGAGATCGTGTCTAAGGCCGTACCGTCCTCAGAGACCCTGGCGCTAGATCACTTCGACGAGCACGCTGTCGACATCGCCAGGCGCCAGTATTTCCAACCGTCCGATCGGGACTTGGCGGGCATGTTCAGGCGGGTTGCCACTTGGGTTGCAGGGCCTGAACAGGGTGAGGGCAAGGCCTACTACGCGAAAGCTTTCTTCGAACTCATGGCCTCGAAGCGGTTCTGCCCAGGTGGGCGCGTGCTCGCCGGGGCGGCTACCAGCCATGGCAATGTACTCAACTGCTTCGTTCAGGATGGCGGACCCGAGGTTGAGGGTGGCAACGCCTGGGTTTTGAATCTCGCTACGAAGCTCGCCCTGGTGACCAAGGTCGGTGGTGGAAACGGCCTCTGCCTCGACTTCATCTCTCCTAAGCGGGAGTACCAGGGTCCCGCTGGCAGGCTGTTCCTGACCGTAAGCCCGAGCCACCCTGATTACCAGAAGGTTAAGGACGGTACCTACCTCGATCTGGTTCATGGCGAGTACGTAACCCGGGGTTACCGCTTCCTCTCTTTTATCGAGCAGGATAGTGTGCCCGGGACACTGAAGACCGTGGATGTAGGCGACTCGGTGGAGGCGATCTGGAGGAGTGCTGGCGACGCCATCTATTCGATTCTGGCTGGTGAGGACATCCTGCTCGATGTGAGCGCTCTCCGGGCCGAGGGGACCCCCGTACAGGGGTCGGGAGGTACATCGAGTGGCCCCTCGAGTTTTGCGGTCGAGGTGTTCGACAACTTCTCCTTCTGGGCCAGTTTGGGTGGTGCCGACTACGCCGGTCCGGTCGCCACGCTGCGTTACATCTTCGCCCCGACGCTGCGGGTGATCCGCCAGGGGGGGACCCGCCGCGGTGCGGGGATGGCTACCATCTCCATCACCCACCCCGATGTCCACGATTTCATCACCGCTAAGGATCTCGACCGAGAGCAGGATGAGGGTGACATCAGCACCTTCAACATCAGCGTTCTCGCGAGCGATGCGTTCATGAACGAAAGCCTCGCCGAAGGTAACCGGGGCGTGCTCTGGGACATAGCCGACCACGCTTGGCAGACCGGAGAGCCGGGCCTCATCTTCATCGACCGCATCAATGCCCACAACCCGATGCGGGGGGTCTTGGGGGATATCCGCTCCACTAACCCCTGCGGAGAGATTCCGCTCTACCCTGGCGAGCCGTGCGACTTAGGTGCCATGAACTTGGCCGCCTACGTTCTCGAGCGCAGGCGGGGCTTGGACGGCTTCGATTCCGACAGTTTCCGTCGCGATGTGCGCATGTGCATCCGCTTCCTCGATAACGTCCTCGACGTGAACGCCTTTGCCCTCGAGGACAACCGCGAGATGAGCATGAGCCTGCGTCGGCTCGGTCTCGGAGTGATGGGACTTGCCGATGCGCTCATCAAGATGGGCTACGCTTACAACTCTGAAGCGGGCCGGGAAGTGGTCGAGGAGGTGATCGGCGCGCTCCGTGACGCCGCCACCGAGGCGAGCGAGGAGCTTGCCGCCGAGCGTGGCACTTTCCCTCGGTCTGGAGATAGTACCTTAAGCGATCCGAGGCGGAACATCGCCATCCTTACCGTCGCCCCGACCGGCACCACCAGTATGCTCATGGGGGTCTCCAGCGGTGTCGAGCCGGTGTTCGCTCCGTTCATCTACCGCAAGATCGGCGATAGCTACAGTGCCCTCATCCATCCGCTGTTCCGGCAGCTGCTCGAGGAGCACCCACCCCACCGGGACTACCTTCGAGGAGAGGGTGAGTGGGACTGGGACAGGGTGATGCAGGCCGTTCAAGAGAACCATGGCAGCGTGCAGGGCTTAGACTTCATTCCCGATGATGTAAAGGCGGTTCTGATCTGCGCCCACGACATCAGCCCTGAGGATCACGTGCTGATGCAGGGTGTGGTGCAGTCTACCTTCGACGACGGCAAGATGGTGGCCAACTCGATCAGCAAAACCATCAACATGCCCAATCGAACCTCGGTCGAGGATGTTTTCAAAGCCTATGGTCTTGCCTTTGAAGTGGGCTGCAAGGGAATTACCGTCTACCGCGACGGGTCCCGGCAGTTCCAGGTCCTCTCTACCAAGGCCGAGGCGGACCTAGATCCAGACCTGGGGAATCGGCACTTGGACCTGCCTGCTAGTGAGGATAGAGAGTCGCTAGGCTCCGCCGAAGTCTCCCTCCTTGTACCCGAAGATCCCGAACTCCGCCTTCCCGGCGAGCCCCTGTTCGACCGTCCGGGTCGCCTTACCGGCTTCACCGACCAGGTGAAGCTCACCGACCTGCGTGGTCAGAAGCGAGGGTTCTACGTAACCGTGAACCAGCAGGATGATCTCCCGACAGAGGTGTTCATCAGCAGCGGCAAGGCCGGAGATGAGGCGAACGCCGACAGTGAAGCGCTCGGACGTGTGGTTTCCATCGCCCTCCAGTACGGCGTGCCTGCCGAGGCACTGGTCAAGACCCTGCGTGGCATCAACGGCGGTATGTACGGCACCTACCAGGGCCGGATGGTGGCCTCGAAGGCCGACTTGATCGCCGTTGCCCTCGAGACCTCTGGTGTCGAGAATCCCCTTCGGCGGGGCGTGGGTTGCCCTGACTGCGGCTCTCCCTTGCGCTTCGAGGAGGGCTGCCAGGTGTGCGGGAGTTGCGGATACAGCAAGTGCGGTTGATCTGCCCCGCACTTTAATGAGGGCAAGTCAGAACCGATCCAGAGAGCCGGACCCTGGAGCGATCCCCTCTCTGTTCGATTGCTACGGACCGCCTTTGCCGGATTCCCGGCTGGGCTGCTGAGTCAGTGTAGCGGTGGCGGCGATCTTGGTGCGACTCTCTGTGGAGACGAGAGTGGTGGGGTTGTCGAGGTCTCGAGTCCGGCGGTAAGGGGCTGATCCTTCGGCGAAGTGGCGCGCCTGGGGGCAGCCACTTGACCGAACTGCCGATGTGGGTCCGTCTGCGGTCAGTTGCGTCTTGGAGAAGCTGTCGCTAGCGGGTGTGGTGGAGAGGAAGCTTCCAGGGACAGCGTGATATGTTTCATCCCCCACCGAATCTTGCTTATCGGGGAGGGGTTTTGATACACTGCTCTCTGCTTTCCCGAGTGGAGCCCTTCACTCGGTGCAGGTGAGCGATCGGCGGTAGCTCAGTGGTAGAGCGGTCGGCTGTTAACCGATTGGTCGCAGGTTCGAATCCTGCCCGCCGAGCCACGATTCTTACCTTCGAGAGGTGTTCGAGGGGGCCTTAACGGGCCTCTCAGTGCGCCTGGAAACTCGGAGTGGCAGGCCTAGCTGGGAGCCGTCGGCACTTCCGAGGTTTCTACAGTGGAAGCCAGGATTTCGTTCACCAGAGCCAGACCGGCTTCCAAATCACGGTACCAGTCCTTCCGGAGACGACGGAGTGGATTGGTCCCTATCCTGAACAGAGAGACCGCCTCACGCAGGACGAGTTCTCGCTTGCTCCAGCCCAAGCGCTCAAGTGCGGCCTGTTGAAAGAGGTTGTGATAGGCAGCAGTTGCGGCGGCTTCGCTTCCGCGTCCAAAGCGAGACGCCCAGCGCAGGTGCGCCAGGAGGTTGCCCACATCCAGCATAGGGTCGCCTGGCCCTACCTCTTCGAAGTCCACTAGCGCCACCCTGCCGTCGGGCAAGAGCAGCATCTGGTCGTCGTAGAAGTCGTTATGGGCGATGCAGCGGGGTCGCCAAGATTCGACGAATGGATTCAGTGCCTGAGTGGCATGGCTGAGCTTGCGCCGCGCCCCCTCAGTATCATCGCCTTGAAGCGCGTGTTTAAAGACGCGCTTGGCCCTGCGATACGCCCCTGGCAAGTCGAAGGGACGACCATTACCCGTTCGGTAAGGTGCAGCCCACAAACTCTCCAGCCCCTCGAGCAGCAGCGTCGGCTCTGGTTGGCCGCCCTTCCGTATATACTCCCGCAGATTTTTCCCAGGTATCTCCGACAGCCATAAGACCCCGCCGTCCTGCCAGTGTCCAGCAAGCCGGGGCACAACAAATCTCGAGTGGCCGATAAGCTCTGCAGCCTTAAGCAGGGGAGGTACCGTTACCGGCCGGACTGCCCGGACATAGAAGCCGACCTTGCCTATCCGGTGGCGCAATACGGCGCGATTGCCGGGCCGGTAGCGAATCAGATAGACCCGTACTGGGTACCGGGTCGGTATCGCCAGAACATAGCTGTTGATAAGCCTGGCCGCAGTCTCGGGATGAGCCGCTCTCTTCAGCCCCGGCAGGTGACGGTCTTCGGGGTAGCGGAACAGTTCGACCGGCTTGCCGCGCTCGAGCCTTAAGGTGAATTGCTCTGAAGGGATATATTCGTCGCGCTGCCACTCAAGCACATAGGTGACGACGACGTACCTGCCGGGGAGGTGGCTGAACTGACGAATGCGAAGCTGACGGGGGCTAATCTCTCGGTCCCCCACCCGAGAGCAGTACGCTTCCCAGACCCACTCACCGTCGAAGAGCTGGGGCAGTCCAGGTAGGTTGTGGTCCTCAGGAAACTCGGCCTGTGGATAGAGCGGTACAGCGGTGAGTGACTCGGGCATCAGTCACTGTCGTTGTCGTCACTGTCATTGTCATCGCTATCCGGGGTATCTGGAGTTGGAGTGTCAGGTGTTGGAGTGTCAACGTCCGGCGTAGGGGTATCCGGTGTCGGCGTGTCTGGTGTCGGCGTCGGAGGGTCGGGCGTAGGGGTATCGATGTCCGGTGTCGGGGTGTCCTCGCCTGGGGTAGGAGTGTCGTCGTTCGGCGTCAGCGTGGGGGTGTCGTCATCTGGAGTGGTGATACCGGACGTGTCCTCATCCGGGGTGGGGGTCGGGTCCTCGCCCGGGGTAAGGGTGTTGTCATTTGGGGTCAGTGTAGGGGTGTCGTCATCTGGAGTGGTGATACCGGACGTGTCCTCACCCGGGGTGGGGGTGGGGTCATTCCAAGTCGCTGTGGCGGGGGTAGGGGTGAGGTCGTTCGGAGTAATACCAACGGGGGCGACGTTCGGAGTGTCGTTAGCTGCCCTGCGAATCCCTAAATCATCGTCGTCGTCATCATCGTCATCATCGTTGTTTACGAGGGTGAATTCGCGCAACGAAATCAGAACAAAATCCCCTGATGGTTCGTCGGCTCGGTCGTCGGCAGTAGAACTTCGAGGATTAACTAGCCCCGGAGCACAGCCTGTGCCGGCCAGTGTCAACATCAACGCCAGTATCAGCGACAGACAGAAACTAAATGGCCTATTCATCGCTCATCACTCGACCCTTAGTGCACTAGTGTAGCGGAATTCTCTTTAAGGGATGTAGAGAGAAAGCCGAGATAAGGAACTACACTAGAGCCTAGGGCAGAACCACGAGGAACGAAGCTTGCGGTTCAAAGTAGGCCTCGGCGGTTTCCCCGGGAGGGTAGGATGGAGACAGCCAAACCAGTGTTATCGCGAAACATCCAGCCGAAGGGTCTTTCCTTTAGTGACCATGGCGCTGGCCGGAATCGTGGCCCTCTCTCTGGCAGCGACGGCCGCTGCTGAGTCAGGCACCTTCCGGTCGGTCATCACTTACCTGCACGACTACACCCACCTTCGAATTTGCGGACCAGACAGTTACTGGCGGTGCACTCGAGGGAGTGAGCACGATCATTGAGAGTAGTGGTGGTTCCTTCGTGGTGGGGGAGAATAGCCGCTCGACCTGCATGGCCTACGCGAAGCGGGGCTAGAGCTCGAGTCGTCGTGCGTCACGACCAACGCTGCTGGCGAAAAGCAGTTCTGGCTGGCGCAGCGTACCCTGGGCGACATCGGTGTTGCCGGGCAAGGTGGCGAGGGCCGCTTGCAACTCTTGGGTGGGACCAGCAAGTTCGCCGATGTTACTGGGAGTTGCAGCTATGAGACCGAGTACTTGGCAGACAACTGGCTGGCGACGGTAGCGGAATGCAAGTGGGAGCGATGAGGTCGCAGGACCTGCGGAGGCACTGAGCAAGCCGTAGGGCCGGACGATGCTGAAGTAGGCTCTCAGGAAACAACCTGCGATAAATTACGTCGTTTGCTACTTGATCTGCAGGTATAGAAAGGGGGATGGTAGGTTTTCATGAAGCCCCATCCCCGCTACCAGTATAAGCCAGAAGAGCTGTTCCAGACGGACAAGACCCGTAGAGTCCGTCCTTAGCGAATCGAATCGAGTTTCAGTACTCTAGTGAGGTCACTGACTCTTCAGGCGGCGCAAGTAAAGACGTTTCTGTCGCTCAGAACGCGGGTAAACCTCAAGATTGCTGCTTTCAACCTGATCTACTCGGGGGTGCTATTCAGGTAGCAAACGACGTAATTGGCAATGTCGAGAGTGCGCCTCGTACCCTCCTTCGTTACTACCCTACCCTGAACCACCACCGGGGCCGCTGCTGCTGCACCTCGTCTCGGTGCGGTGGAATCTGCCGAGCCGGTGCGCGGTGGCAATCTGCGCTAGCCAGTTAGCTCCTGCACCGCCTTTGCTCAGGCCTGCTCAGCTCGCGTTACTGCGAGCATAGTACACTTCCTTTATAAGACTCTGTAAAATATCTATACTGTAGTTCCTAACCTTCGACCGGAGGGGCCCCCTCAAGCCGGTAGGTTTCTTACCCCTCTACAATGTCAACTGCGGTCACTAGTGGGCATCTCTCTTAATCGATACTCCCCTCCCGCGCGGCCCTGTCACCCTTTCCTTCGGCAAGCATCTGAATATCGACACCTGGTGCCTGGGTGGGGGGCCTGTAGATACGTCCTCGAGTAGAGTGGAGACATGAGCCTCAAGATGCGACTCCTGGCGGTCTCCTGCTTGCTCTTACTGGTGGTGCAAGCTGCTGCTGCGGGGTGTGAGGGGTGGGACACGCAGGAATTCTTCGAGTCAACCACGTTAGAGGAGGTAACCGCTTGTCTTGAGGCAGGGGCATGGGCGAATGCACGGAGCGAGTCTGGCTGGACCCCCTTGCACCGGGTGGCCGGATTCAGCACCGATCCTGCTATCGTCACAGCCCTGCTCGAGGCGGGGGCAGAGGTGAACGACCGGGACGAGGACGGCAACACCCCCCTACACGTTGCGGCCGTGCTCAACCCCAACCCCGCTATCATCACAGCCCTGGTGGCTGCCGGGGCAGAGGTGGATGCTCGGAATGAGGATGGCCGGACCCCCCTGCACTGGGCGGCCCGATTCAGCGACAACCCCGTTGTCATCACAGCCCTGCTCGACGCCGCTGCAGATACAACCGCCCTCGATGCCTATGGCAGATCCCCCTGGAACTACGCTAGGGGCCGGGAAGGGCTCGAGGGCACAGACGCCTTGTTGAGGCTATACGAAGGACGCCCCAGGTAGAGTTCTCGTATCATCCCCCTTGGCCGCTGGTGCAGTGAAGCCGGAGGCAAGGCGGGCTTGCAAGGGCGTTGCAGCTATGTCTCGTAGTGTGGGGAATCTAGGGGCCATCCTGGAGGCCTCTGGCTGGGCAAAAATGCATATCGGCGCTGGATGTCGGTGCGGACTCTCGAACCCCTGGCGCAGGTGGTAGAGGCTGAGCCAGAGGCCAAGCTAGAGACACCGGTATCGCTCGATATGACGGGCCTGTACGCTCACAACCTGGTGGGCAGGGCCAGTGCTTTCCAACGTCTCGTGGGGCTGGTGTCTCTGTTACCGAAGCTCTCACCACGTCGGGACTGCTAGGTGCTGACGCAGAGGTTGCGGCATGACCGTCCCCTCTATGGCACCGCTGCTCAGGCGCTTTGGGGGGATAACGTGGGGCGGGGTAGCGGATTACGTAAAAAACCACCCTTGAAAGGAGGCCATGATGGCGTATACGTAATAGATCACCCTTGGTAAGGAGGTCATGATGGCTTATATGAATATGGAACCAGATGTGTTTGAGCGCCTGAGTTATGCTGCCAAAAATGACAAGGGCATAGAACTTTCCCCCTCCGAAGTCTGGTTGCTTATGCGCTTTGTGGGTGACGGAATCGAAAAATCAGCGGATAGCTTTAGGAGTTGGTGTAAGTTTTTCGACAACTACGAGCTAGTCAAGCGGCTTGATAACCCGGCTGATATCTAGCCTTAAATCCGCCCCGGTTGGCGACGGTAACTTGCGAGGGCAACCCTTCCGAGTCCTTCCCTATCAGCGGCGCTTCCTTCGGGGGCCTTCCGTCCCGGTATCATGCGGGCGGGCCTGTCACTCGCTCGTGGGGGTGGCAAGACAGGCCTGTGACCTGCCCCTGTTGGCAGGTCCAGTTTGAATGTTAGTACCTTGGCCTTCCTTCGGGGTGAGCTAGCTGTCCTGGCGGGCTAGGCCAAAGTAGGGTCTTGGGAGTAGGCGGTTGGTGGTTCAGGGCGCTATGCGGACTACCTGGTTGTAATGCTTTCGCCAATCCTCGATCAGCCTCTTGGCTTCGATCAGTCTGTAGAAGATATCCCTGTCGAGCAACTCGTCAAAGACGGACAAGGACGGCTTCGTTGGAGCTACGGGTCTGAGCTTGCCGTTGAACGATTCGACGTAGCTGTTCTCCCAAGGGCTCCCCGGCTCAATGAACAGCGTCCCCATCCCCAATACCTTTACTGTGTGGATGAGGCGAGGGCCTAGTGACTGGGGCCCCCGCTTCCTTGCAAATCAGGCTGGGGGAATCCCCGCTCGGTTCAAGGACTGTTCAGAGCTCGGGCCCACTGTTCAAGCCACGCTTGCAGTTCAGCAAATGTCTCTGCAGCGGTCGTTCCGCGTTGCTCGAGGCCTCTGTGGAACCCACTACCAGCAGTTCACCCGGACCCGGAGCTCCAGCGGAGCCGATCTTGTCCGTCCTTGAGTCCGATCTTGAAGGACTACATGAACGAACTCGTCACCAACATCCAGACCGAGATTGCTATCCCCACCGCAGCCCTCGAGCTTGTAGAGACCTCGGTAAGCCCGAACACCTGCCGGGCCTACAGCAGTATCTGGCATCGGTTCGTTGCCACCGGCCTCGAGGGTCAGGTCTCAGGACGCTCGCCCAGGGTTGGGACGGCCCAGTCTCTGGCTGCTCGAGGGACTCCGGTGATCGAGCTGCAGCAGACGGGCCGGTGGGCAGTCGCCCTCGATGCCGGGGCACCATGCCCGGGCGGAGTTGGGCTGGTAGGGGTGTGTTGTATCGGGAGTAGTCGAGGGATCTGCAGGAAGATCCCAACATCAGACCTCCGAGCCCTCGTCACCACCCCAATTGAACTTAGCGAAGCTGTCGGATCCAGGGGGGAGGTTGAGGGCATCGACTTCATAAAAAGCAGACGCTGCCGAAGCAGCGTCGCCCCCGGTTTCTGAAGTCCCCGGGGGATAGGCTTTCCAAACCTTCGGAAGACTTCGGAGCACCTCGTATATTTGGGAGTGGAACTGGGGAACTCCCTCGCATCCTACGCCAGAGAGGAGCAGGGGAGTCGGTCAAGGAATTCAGGACCGGACTGAGAGAGATGGCGGACACCGTGTAGACTGTCGTTTTCTTTGTCTGGATCCAGCGACTTAGGGGGTAACCATGAGACTGAGACACCTGCCGATCTTGGCCTTGCTCGCACTAGCGGGTCAGGGGCTTGCCCAGGAGTGTGATAGATGGCACACGGTAGAGTTCTTAACCTCGGCCACGCCTGAGGAGGTGACCGCTTGCCTTGAGGCGGGGGCCGATGTGAATGGCTGGACAGGGAATGGCTGGACCCCCCTGCACTTTGCAGCCGGAAACACCGACAACCCTGCCGTCATCAGAGTCCTGATTGAGGCTGGGGTTGAGGTGGATGCTCAAGACTGGTTCGAGTTGACCCCGCTGCACTGGGCGGCGAGAAGTAACTATTCCACTGTCATTGAGGCCCTGCTCGACGCCGGGGCAGGCAGGTCTGCTCGAGACCTTTCAGACAAAACCCCCTGGGACTATGCTAGGGACCGACCGGTATTCGGAGACACAGATACCCTCCAGAGACTGATGCCTGGATCGGTCGGCCGGGCGATATCGATGAAGATTGGGTTGTTGCTCAACTTCAGCGGGTCGCCGGAGACGGCAGCGGACCGGAAACGCGCGTTCGATCTGGCCATTCAGCACGTCAATGACGCTGGCGGGGTTCTTGGGCATCGGGTCGAGGGTGTCTGGGCAGATGCAACGCTCGATCCGAACAGGGCGGTGGAGGAGGCGTGGCGGCTGGTGGAAGCCGAGGGAATCCACGCGTTGGTCGGTCCCAACGCTAGTGCGGCAGCGCTCCCTGTAGCGGAGATGATTTCTGGACCGGCGCAGATCCCAACGATCAGCCAGTCCGCGACTTCTCCGCAGTTGACCGTCGCCGACGATGACGATTACTTCTTCCGCGTGGCGCTGTCGGATGTGGCTCAAGGACCGGTCCTGGCTCGCGTTACTCGAGAACGGGGTTTCGACAGTGTCGGGCTGATTTATCGTGACGATCCCTACGGCCAGGGGCTGGCCGCGAGCTTCGAGGCCGCGTGGGGTGGGACGATCCGCTCCGTCCCCATCGAAGCCGAACAGGAGAGCTATTTGCCCGAACTGCGGGAGACCGCGAGCGTCGGCGCACAGGCACTTGTCGTTGTGACCTTCGAAGCGCAGGCGTTGGCGGTGGTCCGCGAAGCGATCAGGGAAGGAATCTATGACCAATTCGTCTTCGGGGACGCCGCCAAACGACTTAGTTTGGTCGCTGCGATCGGCGGCGGACGACTCGGAGGGATGTACGGGACGGCGGGGGCCCCGGCGCCCGACAGCGACGCCACCGGCGAGTGGGACGAGGCATTCGAGGCAGCGTACGGGCGGCTCCCCATACTGACGTATGTCAAGGAGACCTACGACGCGACCGTTGCTCTCGCATTCGCGGCGCAAGCCGCCGGAAGCCTTGACGGCGCGGCCATCCGCGATCAGCTCCGAGCGGTCGGCGGCGCGCCGGGTGAAATAGTGCTCGGCACGCCCGTGGGCGTTGCCAACGGCCTTCGCTTGCTCGCCGAGGGCCGTGAGATCGACTTCGACGGTGCGGCGACCTCCATGGACTGGGACGAGAATGGCGATCTCCGGCACGGATACATCGGCGTCTGGCGCTTCACTGAGGACGAGCGGATCGAGGAGCTCGAAACGGTCCTGTTCGTGTTCTGATCTGGCCGGTCTCGTCAGTGCTGACGATTGGGATGTCCTGGTTCCCATGACAGAGAAGCGTCTGTTTTGAAGGGAAGGGAGGAAGACATGCAGACGCTGCCACAAATTCATCGAGAGAGGCGGTTCGATTCGGGAGAGCTCGAGGGTAATAGAGCGTGAGTGGGTCCTTGCTGTCGCCCGGGCCAGTTTGGTGGAACATCCGCCTTGCTTGATCAGGCCAAGGCTACCCTGGACGATCTCGCCGAGTGGGGGGGCCAGCTAGTAAATCAGAAGCCTTTAGCAGGCGGTGGTGAAGTTCGGCGTAGCGTCAAGCACGGCAAGGCATTAAGCGGTAGTGTTGGTGGGGAATCGCCGCTGCCGAGCAACGCACCGAGTCGTGGTCGGTCAGGACGCCTTTTGAAGGCGTCCTGCAGCCGAGCTTTGCGGTTTCGCCGCCTCATGTGACTTCCTGCCGAGACGCCGGGGCAGCCAACGACCGACCTGTGAGACGTACGTTGCATACTCGCTGCCGAACTCCTGCGCAGAGCGCAAATACAGGACACTGCCGAGCGCGAAGAGGAGCAGGGCAAACCCCAGCGTCACGCCGCTGGCGGCCGTTCGAGCACCCGCAAGGAGGATCGGAAAAAGAAGGGGATTATATATTAGGGTTGACAGCCCTTACCGAGGGTGATAGTAGCCTTCGCAGACACCTCAAAGGCCACCTCGAGGGCTTGAAGTCTAGAGCCTTTGAGTTGGGCCAAGAGCACCCATCAG